>JYMV01015245.1_pt1 | contig 15475 bp, 17 predicted proteins | sample 338911 | NCBI WGS metagenome assembly JYMV01 (sample SAMN03354496, study PRJNA234377) | hydrothermal vent metagenome | biome: Deep sea; feature: Hydrothermal plumes at the Eastern Lau Spreading Center, Western Pacific Ocean; material: Seawater | place: Tonga | collected 2009 | depth 2000 m m
ATTTGGAGAGGTGGCCGAGTTGGCTTAAGGCGCACGCCTGCTAAGTGTGTGTAGGCTTAACCCCTACCGAGGGTTCGAATCCCTCCCTCTCCGCCATCTAATTTAACAATGAAATACGGACTTGACAAATTGCGTAGAAGAACAAAGATGTGGTTATTATTCCTAATAGTTATATTTAGTGGAGGAACGGGTTGTTCGATAGGTACAGATAAAAGTGAACCGTTACCTGAAAAATCATTAGGTCAGTTGAGCAATATTGAAGGGTCGTCCTTTAAATTAAACGGCACAACCGGCTCGAAAGAGTTAATAGAAGGGTTGGAGAACAATGAAAGTGGCCACCCGCAGGTGAATAGTAAGGGGCTCATTTCTAGGAAAATAGTTGTCCCTTCTGAGGTTGAAGGTAAATGGAATGCCGTGAAAATTTTGGTTCGGAACAAAGAAGATGAGGAGCTGGGGGGGGGCATTCGTACTTTAAACTTAGGTAGCAGCTTCACCCCAGTCGGCTCGGGTTTGATAGTAACAGTAGGGCCTTTTTTACCTAACTTTATGATGGATCAGAAGACCTACACCTCAATTGGCAATGAACCATTAAACCCAGCGGTGCAACTCATAGTTGAAGAAGCCGGGAAAATTATTTATAAAGGATGGGCTTTCAAGAAATTTCCATCGATGTACGAGTTCGAGCATCAATTAATTTCTATTGAGTTATTAGGGGCAATTCCCGCTGTTGTGTCATAGCTAAAGGGAACAATACCCTAAGAATTGGGGAGATTACCAGCGAGTCTTTTTATATTTTTAAGCGCCCATAGCTCAGCTGGATAGAGCGATGGTTTGCGGAACCATAGGTCGGAGGTTCGAGTCCTCTTGGGCGCGCTCTTTAATATCCGTTCAACTTTTCTTTGTCAAAAGTTAACCACCCCGGAAGGGAAGTTGGGCGACTAACGGCGGTTTATTTGAAAATAATTGTGTTTTTGCAGGCGGCGAAAATTTAAATCCCCTTCTTTGTGCTTACTAATGGAGGAGATAGATAATGCGAATTTTTCTCCTGCGATATAGGAGAGGTGGCCGAGCGGTTTAAGGCGCACGCTTGGAAAGCGTGTGTAGGCTTAACCCCTACCGAGGGTTCGAATCCCTCCCTCTCCGTTTAAACGTGGTATTGCGAATCCCGTCAGGTCCGGAAGGAAGCAGCGGTAGCAACATTCTATGTGTGCTGTGGGATTACCCAGTAAACTGCCTTCAATAGTTTTATTTTTTATTTGGTGCGTAACCAACTTGATCACTTAGCAGGTACATCCAATGGAATTTCAAGTCTCGGCGCGCAAATGGCGTCCCCAAAAATTTAGCGAGTTGATCGGACAAGAGCATATTGTTCGTACACTGCGTAACGCAATAGAACTAGGCAAGATATCACATGCCTATTTATTTTCGGGTACACGCGGCGTGGGAAAAACCACAACTGCTCGCATTCTTGCAAAGGCGATCAATTGTGCAAAAGGACCTATCCCTGAACCCTGTGACGAGTGTGATTTCTGTCAAGAAATAAAATTAGGAAATTCTATTGATGTGCGCGAAATTGATGGGGCATCTAATAACAGTGTGGCAGAGGTTCGAGAACTGATCGAAACCATTCAATATGCTGCTTCTGCAAGCCGGTACAAGATATATATTATTGACGAAGTGCACATGCTTTCAAAAAGCGCTTTCAATGCCTTGCTTAAAACCCTCGAGGAACCACCTCCTAAAGTAGTATTTTTGTTCGCAACCACGGAACTTTCGAAAATTCCAGAAACCATTCTTTCTCGATGCCAATGTTTTGAGTTCAAACCTCTTTCGCAAAGGCAAATCATCGAACAACTTGAAATCATTTGTGATCAAGAAGGCATTGAGGCCAATGGACTCAGTCTTGAAAAAATTGCAAAGTCGGGTGCTGGTAGTATGCGAGATGCTCAAAGTTTACTTGATCAGGTAATTGCCTATTGCGGAAATAAAATAGAAAATGATTCTGTGGAAGAGGTTCTGGGAGTGGTTGGAAGAACAACGCTGGAAAAGTTAGTTGAGCACCTAATAAAAAAAGATTCGGTTAAGCTTATAGAATCTGTTCAGTCAATCATCACCGATGGAAAAGATTTAAATTTTCTCTGTCGAGACTTAGCCGAGTACCTGAGAAATCTGATGATGGTAAAATTGTCCAATAAACCAGAAGAGCTTTTGGATATGCAGGTTTGTAACCTACAAGTCTTGCAAGATCAATCAAAAGCTTTTCATGTCGATGAGTTGCAACAAATGTTTTCCGTTTTATCTAGGACGGAAGCGGAAATGAAGCGAAGTTCTTTGGCGCAAATGATTTTTGAAATGTCTATTTTGCGCTTGGCGGACGTGCGCCCGTTTCATCGTATCGATGATATGATCAAGACAATAAACTCGTTGGAAGAAAAAGCCGAACAACCAGTAGTTTTATCAACTACACCTATCAACTCTGTTAAGGATGAACTAAAAAACCAAGAATCAGTTGAACTTTCTTCCGGTCGTTGTTTAGACTCTGGTTCCGACTGGCAACAGATTAAGGAAGAAATTTGTGTGCGGAAGCCAGTCTTTAAGCATTACCTTGAACAGTGCAAAGTTCTCGCCTTTAGTGAATCAAACTTAGACCTTGGTTTCATAGATGCAATTACACTAGATCAGGTAAAAAACCAGGAAAACCTACAATTGGTAAAGGATGCGGTAAAACTTGTTTGTGATCGGGAAATAAACGTTACGCTGGTTTTAAGTGATAAGGCATCAGTTCCTGTTACCAATTCTTCTAGTAGCAGGTTGGCGAGCAAAGAAATAAATATGAATTCCTTCAATCAGAGCCAGGATAAATCTGAAGCAGAGATTATTCAAGATGCATTGGATGTGTTTGGGGGCGTGGTCATTAAGTAGTTAATCCATCTTATTTTTTTATAAATAAGGTGAAATATAAATTTTTATCTAATCAACTAATATGTCGGTGAAAGATTTGGGGTCCCTGTTTAAACAGGCTCAAGAAATGCAGTCAAAAATGGCAGATGTGCAACGTGATCTAGCTGAAAAGAAAGTTGAGGTTTCCACGGGTGGCGGTATGGTTAAAATTTTGGCTAACGGGGTCAATGAAATTATTTCCGTTCATATTGATGATGAACTAATCAATATGAATGACCGTGAAGTACTTGAAGATTTAATAACTGGGGCAATCAATGAAGTACACAGAAAAGTAAAAGAACTCGCACAGGAAGAAATGACTCGGTTCACCGGAGGAATAAAAATTCCCGGCCTGTTTCCATAAATTTACCTTTCATGAAACGTCCACCAGCTGTTAATGAATTATTAGAACAACTCCAGCGCATGCCAGGAATCGGGCAGAAAACAGCCGAGAGGTTATCTTTTTTCTTGATGCGAGGAGGTGCGGAACAAGCTTATAAACTGGCCGACGCGATTCGTAAGGTCAAAGAAAAAATAATACTTTGCTCTCAGTGCCATAGTATTACTGAGGTTGATCCCTGCGGTATTTGCATAGACCCTAAGCGTGATTCCACCTTTGTATGCGTTGTGGAAGAACCCCACGATGTTTATGCAATGGAAAATATGGGATACTTTAAGGGTGTCTACCATGTATTAATGGGAGTGATTTCACCCCTCGACGGAATTGGACCGGCAGAACTAACCATCGAATCCCTTAGAAAACGAGTTTTAAAGAGTAATGTTCAGGAGGTAGTTTTGGCTACTAACCCGAATATGGAAGGAGAGTCAACGGCAGTTTATATTGCAAAAATTTTAAAATCGGAAAATATAAAAATTACTCGCATTGCAAGAGGGCTTCCAGTCGGTGGGGATATCGAGTATGCCGACGAAGTAACCCTTATGAAGTCACTTGAAGGTCGCACAGAAATGAAATGATCGAGCAATGAGGCTTGACAATATAACCCAAATGATTTAACTATACCCCTCCGACAGGAATCTAATTTTGGTTCATGACTTAGGACGACAAATTCAAGGATCCGAATGCTATTATTCCGGTGTGGCGCAATGGTAGCGCACTCGACTGTTAATCGAGTTGTTACTGGTTCGAGTCCAGTCACCGGAGCCAAAAATAAAAAGGGCTGTCTCCCTCTTAAGGGGAAGCAGCCCTTTTTATTTTCATTATAAATAAACAAATGGATGACCAACAGCTATCCAAAGTCTACATTCTAGCGTAGGGCATATTCCGCGGCACCTTTTTGGATAGATAAACGAAAGGTTAAATTCTTATTTTCAGGACAAAGTCCTACAGTGTTTGGTAAATTCCTCGGGAAAAATAAAATAACGATACGGATTTTATGGCAAATTAATTTCAGGTTAGAGTATGGTTCGAATGAAAATTGGTTTAGCTATAGTGCTGGCGTTATTTGCGACCCAAGTCTCCGCCGTCACAATAACGGGAACGTTGGTTGCCGTCCATCAGGGCGATACCTTTACTATAAAATCAATCCCCCCAGAAGAAAAGCTGTACAAGATTCGGTTATCGGATATAGATACCCCTGAACCGAAACAACCCTTTGGGGTGAAGGCTAAAGAGTTCACAGAAACCCAAATCTTGGGAAAAGAGATTCAGGTTGAATATAGAGCAACTGACTTTTACGGTCGCTTGATAGGTTCAGTAGTTTTGCCGCAAGGGAAAATACTTAATGAGGAGCTGGTCCGGAATGGGTTGGCGTGGTACTATCGAGTAAATCCATTGCCTAGCGCTACTTTCGAACGTTTACAATATGAGGCGTGGGAAAAAAGATTAGGTTTTTGGGTCGAGCCATCACCTATCCCTCCATGGCAGTTTCGTCGAGAAAAGATATTTTCTGTCCCACCGGTTACGGAAAATCAAATGGACTATGACCTAGTGTTAAACTATGGAATTATAGGGGACCTAAAGAGCAAAATATACTGGTGGCCAGCTTGTAAAGATTATCCAGAAAAAAAAAATAACAAAATTATTTTTGGATATAAACAATTAGCGAAGGATATGGGATATCGTAGTTCTTTAAGTTGCACTCAATAATCATTAGTTGGTTTATAAATATTTACGTAACGGTGAAGAAATAATTCAGTGGCTGACGAACTTGTATTTATAGTGGATAAAAATGAGGTTTTCTGTAAAGAAGTGACCGGATGGCTTCACGAGATAGGTTTTCAGACAAAGACTTTTGAGGATACCGAGTTGTGTTTGAATACAATTGATCAAAATCCATCGGCGGTTTGTTTGGATATGAGTACTACAGGGTCTTCTGGGCTTTCGGGATTGGAGTTTTTAAAACGACTACGACTCGCAAATCGAGATATTCCCATCATGGTGATGACAGAAGATGGTGAACTTGATTCGGCAGTGAAAGCAATGAAATTAGGTGCTTTTGATTACATCGTCAAACCGATCAAAAAAAAGCGATTAATCACCAATATTCAACGCGCCATTGAGATGCATACGATGGTTCATAAAATAGATCGTATCCGAGGGGAGCAGCAAAAGGCGCATGTTTACAAAAATATTGTTGGTCAAAGTGCGGCAATACAACGTGTGTTCACACAAATTGAAGAAGTGGCTGAAATTAATATAAATGTATTCATCGAAGGGGAGAGTGGGACAGGCAAAGAATTGGTAGCTAAAGCCGTTCACTATAGCAGTGCTTACAAGAAGGGACCTTTTATTGCCATCAATTGCGGGGCTATTCCAGAGTCGCTGCAAGAAAGTGAATTTTTTGGACACGAAAGGGGATCTTTCACAGGGGCTGATTACTCAAGGGTTGGTAAATTGGAATACGCAAACAACGGCTCCTTGTTCCTAGATGAAGTAGGGGAGATGTCGCAGGAAATGCAGGTTAAACTTCTTCGTTTTTTGCAGGATAAAACTTTTGAACGCGTAGGGGGTAATAAAAAGATAAGCGTTGATCTTCGTATTATATCTGCGACAAACCGCAAGTTGGAACAAGACGTAGCAAGTGGCAAATTTCGCGAGGATCTTTATTATCGTTTGGTGGTATACCCCATAACCATGCCTGGGTTAAGGGAGAGAAAGGAGGACATTCCTCTTCTGGTGAATCATTTTCTTAAAAAATATAAAAATGAAATGCCCAAAATAATTACCGCCGTTTCTTCTTTGGTGATGGAAGCCCTCATGAGGTACGATTGGCAAGGGAACGTACGTCAATTAGAAAACGTAATCTACCGGGCTATGGTGGCAACCCGAAGCGAAACCATAGAAATTGAAAATTTGCCCCCAGAGATTCAAAAACATAGCGCTCATGGTTCTATTATTCAAGACCATAGTTTAAACCAGCCCACCCCTTCTGAAGGTACCGCGGTTTTTGCCACTTCTAGGTCTCAAACTCCAGTAACAACTGCAGCAACCATTCAAGAAATGGAAAAAAACGCTCTTGTTGAAGCCTTAAAAATCGCTGGCGGCAATGTTGAGCAGGTAGCCAAATCATTGGGCATTAGCCGAGCTACTTGTTATAGAAAAATAAAGAAGTATCAAATTGAATAGCAATAGTCTCAACTTGAGATAAATATTTTCATTCTGAGAATAATTCTATTTTAACGCAATATACCTACCGGATACGAATCTATAAACTGTTATAAATAAATGTATTTCTAGGTTTATCGATATTATCTTAACATTGGCACAACCTGTGCATTATCTTCTGGTGTATTACTTTTTTATAATATTTAACTTACACTAAGAGGTAGCACATGAGGGCAAGAAAAAATGTTAACGGTTCAACATCATTTCCATGGAGGGCAATTTTCGGAGCTATTTCCATCATCGGTGTAATGGTACTTTTTAGCACTTCAGATAATTCAAACTCCGTTAGGAGCGGGTCTTCAACTGATCAGAATGGTCTCAGCGGATTTAGTTTAAAGAAATAATTTTTTTAGTTTAAGCAATTGTAGTAGAAAGAGGAGGTGGATTTTTGATGAAAAGACTTTATTTCAAGCCTAATGCAGACGTTATTAAGGAAGGCGACCTGGGAGATTGTGCGTATATTGTTGAGGTTGGAAGTTTGCAAGTCTCAAAGGCCAACGATCAAAACAAAAAGCAAATTTTGGGTCAACTTAAGGAAAATGATATTTTTGGAGAATTAGGCCTGATTGATGGTTTGCCTCGATCGGCAACAGTGACCGCTTTGGAAAACTGTACGATCAAAGTGCTAACCAAGAAAGCGTTTAACTCTCTGACGAAAAGTAACCCTAACGTATTGATCCCAATTTTCAAAGTATTGGCTGCGCGTTTGCGGTCAACTTTGAAGCAGGTAGGTTGCACTCCAAATCATGTATAAATTTGATCTATCGAGAATTTTTTTTGAAGATAAATCTTTTAAGATGTAACAGGTATACAGTTCATATTAGTTTTTGAATAAAATGTGGAGCTAGAGTTTGCCGTGGATACAATTAATTTCAAAAAAGGCGATGACATAATTAAAGAAGGAACGCTCGGAGATTGCGCCTACATCATTGAGCAGGGTTCTGTAGAAGTATCCAAATTAACTCTGCATGGGGAAAAGCAGGTTTTAGGTGTTTTAGAGGAAAGTGAGATTTTTGGTGAAATGGGACTGATAGATGGGCTACCTCGTTCTGCAACCGTTACAGCTCTGGAAGATTGTGTTATGAGCGTATGTTCAAAGGAAACCTTCAATAATTTAGCCGATCACAACCCGGAATCTCTCATACCCATTTTCAAAGTACTGGTCAGACGTCTTAGATCCACTCTTGCCTTGGTGGAGACTTTGCAACAAAATAACGGCGATGGCAACGGGAGCTTGGCTGTCAAAGATACTGCTCTTAAATAGTTTCTAATTAGAACTTTCACCTCCCAAGTTTTTCATACCTGTACCCGTCTCCCTCGTTTATTTAAGATCCAATTTGCAAGTATTTAGTAAATCCGTTGCGGTATGACCTACTAGTAGTGTAAGGTCTTGTCAAAATACTCAATTTCAACCGAGAGATACTGTGGCTAAAATTCCAGAATTATTGTGTCCTGCGGGTAGTCCAGAAAAATTAAGATATGCCTTAGCTTTTGGAGCCGACGCCGTCTATGCGGGAATCCCGAGATTTTCTCTACGAGCTAAAGAAAATCCTTACAACAATAGTTCCTTAAAAGAAGATATAGAATATTGCCACCAGGTAGGTAAAAAGATTTATGTCACGGCAAACATTCTTCCTCAAAATAGAAAACTTCAATCTTTTAAACGTTCCATTGCAACCATTGCTGAAGCTCGGCCTGATGGAATAATTATGTCTGACCCTGGAATGATTCAATATGTGAAAACGGAATTTCCAGAATTACCAATTCATTTATCGGTACAAACAAATACAATCAATTGGATGTCCGTGGCATTTTGGAGGGATTATGGAGTAAAACGAATCATTCTTTCGCGTGAATTATCTATGCAAGAGTTAAACGAAATTCATACACAAGTTCCCGAAATGGAGTTGGAATCGTTTGTTCATGGTTCTATTTGTATTGCGTATTCAGGACGATGTCTCCTATCTAATTACTTTAATCATCGGGATGCTAACCAAGGAACTTGTACTAACAGTTGTCGATGGGAATACAATGTAAAAGAGGAATTGCCAGAAGGAGAACAGTCCACACAAAGCCCCAAAGGAGAATATTTGATCGAGGAAAAAGGGCGCGGTGGGGATCTTATGCCCATTGAGGAGGATGAACACGGAACCTATATAATGAATTCAAAAGACCTTCGTGCGATAGAACATCTTGATAAATTATGGAGAGCGGGGGTTGAGTCGTTTAAAATCGAAGGCCGTACAAAATCAATTTATTATTTATCATTGATAACACAGTCTTACCGAAGAGCCATTGATGATATGGTATCTAACAAGCCCTTTGATCCACAATTACTGGGAGAAACTGAAAAGACCGCTAACCGTGGATTTACTACGGCGTTTCTTCTGTCGGCATCCGAAAAAGCTACCGAACGATTTGATTCGCCTCAGGAAGATAACCTACCACAGATATACGCTGGGAAAATCGTGAATGAACGGGCCGGGGGTTGGATGGAAGTGGACGTTAAGAACAGGATTGAAGTAGGGCACGAAATAGAATACATCTCGCCACAAAATAAATATCGTTTTCGGATATCCTCTATGGAAAATGAAAGTGGGTTAGCGTTACAAGTTGCTCATGGGGGCAATGGTACCGTTTGGATGAAGACGGAAGGTCCGATTGATCGTTTTGCTCTATTGAGTCGTGTGGTCAACGAACTTGCTCCCTCCTTAGTTTCTTAAGATTAAAAAATATCAAAGGCGGGAAAAAACAAAAAACCACCGGTTCATTTTTCAGTATTTTTTTTGTTTTTGATGGTTTTAGGCCATGATATAGATACAAAAATTCCTAGGACAAGGATGAGTGTTGCCCACTTTGAGAAAGAATCGAGTTGGTAGTCAAAAATGTCGTGGGTTAGAGTTCCATCAATAAAAATAGCACACGCCGCTACGCTAATTAGTAAAAAACTTTTTTTTATCATTGTATAATGGTGATTTTATTAGCCACGTTATCTATCAAAGATGAAAAACGGTTACCATGGTGTGTATGGATCAATTCTCTTGATCCTGAACGATATAAGGTTTGCAACATAAATAAACTTCAATATAATAACTCGCTAAAGGTTTTTTTTATTTGATTTAATAAGTGCTATAAAACAACTAGTTTAAAAAATTAAAGAAGATATGCCAATACCATTAAAACAAGTTATGAAGATAGGCACGTACGTTATGTGGCAGAAACTAAAAGGTCAAGAACGATATCCTCTGGTTTTGATGCTGGAGCCATTGTTCCGTTGTAACCTTGAATGTATAGGCTGCGGAAAAATTCAAAAACCGAATGAAATTTTAAACAAAAACCTTACTCCCGATCAATGTCTTGACGCGGCTAATGAATGCGATGCCCCGGTGGTATCAATTGCTGGTGGAGAACCTTTAATGCATCCACAAATTGTTGCTTTTGCTTAAAAATTTTTTTGGCAAGTTACCCATGTCACCTTTTCTTACTCTTTCTATTCATCTGGATGGCCTGGAAGATGACCATGATCGTATTGTTGATAAAAAAGGGGTATTTAAAATAGCAGTAGAATCTGTCCGAGAAGCAAAGAAAATGGGGTATAGGGTGACCAGCGCTACCACATTTTTTGAAGGAACCACTGTTGAACAAGCAGAAACCTTTCTTGATTTTCTAAATCCTCTTGGATTAGACGGCGTGACCTTATCTTCTGCTTTCAGATACCCTGATGCACCAGATCAGGATCATTTTTTTGGTCGAAAACGAACTCAGGAATTTTTTAAAGAGTTACTAGGGAAAAATGCAAAAGGTCGATGGGATATATCGCATTCCCCGCTTTATTTGGAGTTCCTACAAGGTCGACGTGATTATGAATGTACTCCTTGGGGTAATCCAAATTACTCCGTTCTCGGTTGGCAAAAACCATGCTATTTACTGGATGATGGTTACGCAGAATCATTCAAAGAATTGATGGATACAACGAATTGGGATAGTTATGGTCATAAGAACAATCTAAAGTGCGCTGATTGTACAGCCCATTGCGGTTATGAAGCAACGGCAGTCAAAGATGCCACGGCCAACCTAAAAAATATGTTTGCCTCCGCACGTGTAGCAATGCAATAAAATATAAATATTATTCTAATGAATCTGGAAGTTTGGTCGTTTCGTTTGTGTGGGCTTGATCAATTTGTTTCTGGGTCAAGCCATCGGACATTTTCAGATTAGTACCAATCAAATTTGTTTCTTTTAGATTTGATTCATGAAGATCAGCTCTCATTAAGTTGGACCCAGATAAGTTTGCTCCTTGTAAATTAACCCAGCGAAGGTTAGCACCGCGTAAATTGGCATCTGAAAGATTAGCTTGTTCAAGGTTTGCATTTTTTAAATAGGCCCCGTAAAGGTAGGCCCCTTGAAGATTAGCTTTTTTTAAGTTTTCTCCCAAAAGCACTACACCACGCAAATTATATCCTGCTAGATTTGCTGGAGAGAATGATTTGTTAGGATGTTTTTTAAGTCGTTCTTAGAAACTTTATGTAGAGCGGTTTGATTATTGGTTTCTTTTTCCATCAAATTAATTGGATCATTTGATTATGTAAATTTAGGAAGCAAGAATTTTTTCTCGGGACTCCTGGTATGTCAGGTTATTGGGAGAAAACTCAATGGCTTTTTCAATAAATTTAAGAGCTAAATCCCGATTTTTCATTGTTAAGTGGATTTGTGCTATTTGATAGTAAGCTTCAGTGAGGACAGCATTAACTTGAATGGATTTTTTAAAGGAGTCCAGTGCTTTTTCATTTTCCTTAAGATCTTTATAAACCATACCTAGGTTGAAATAAGTTCCCATTCCCGCAGAATTTAATTTTAATGAATTTTGGAGAACTTCCATGGCTTGGTCTAGTTCACCTTTTAAACGAAGCGTATCGGCTAGATTGTTCATATACATTGAATTCATGGGGTCATTTTTCACGGCTAATTGATAACGTTCTATGGCCTTATCATAATTTTTTTCTTCTTTATTTATCATCCGTTTTCATATTGATCGACTTTTCCCACAATTTCTTTGCATCACCTTTATCTCCTGTGCTGTATTTAACCATACCTAAATTGATATGAGCTTGTACGTTTTCTGGATCAAGAGAGATTACTTTTTTAAATAACTTTTCAGCCTCGACATATTGCTTGAGCCCAAAGAGTACTAATCCTTTTTTTCGATAAGCGTTGATATTCCCAGGGTCCAACTTGATGGCTAAATCAAATTCTTCAAGTGAATTTTGGTAAAGAGAATATTGAGCCAATTCCAGCGCAAGGTCATAATGGGTCTTAGATTGAGCTGGATCAATCTTCGTTTCCTCTGAACCACAAGAAGATAGCGTTAATAAGGCAAAGATAAGGGGTAAAAAATATTTCATTATTAGAATCCTTTTCAAAAATCAGAACTATAAAAACTTAAGGAAGTAAAACGATAAATTCGATGAGGAAAAATCAAGTTGTTCTTGAGATTTAAATAATCAGACAGTAACTCCGTTAATTTTGTAAATAATTTTAATTAACCGTTAACTAGAAATTTACTTTCCTTGATCCGCAACAGCATTAGCAGCCTTTCTAACTGTTTCGGAATCTCCCAAATAATAATGAGTTTTTGTAGTCAAATCATCATTAAGCTCGTAGACAAGTGGAATACCCGTTGGGATATTAAGCTCAATAATGGAGTTCTCACTCATATTATCGAGATATTTGACCAAAGCGCGCAGACTGTTACCGTGAGCACAAATAATAATATTTTTTTTTAATTGCAAAGAAGGCACAATGGTATCCTTCCAGTACGGTAGGAATCTATTCACCGTATGACTGAGAGCCTCCGAGCGCGGGCGATTCTTCGAGGGAATAAGCGCATATCGTGGATCATTGTCTGGAAGGCGATCATCTCCATCATCCAGACTTGGAGGAGGAATATCGTAACTGCGCCGCCACACCTTAACTTGATCAGCACCATGCTTGGCCGCCGTTTCTTTCTTATTGAGTCCTTGTAAGGCACCGTAATGCCTTTCATTGAGCCTCCATGATCGATGGACTGGTATCCACATAAGATCCATCTTATCCATGACAATCCATAATGTGCGAATAGCTCGTTTCAGTACCGATGTATATGCAACATCGAAATGATATCCTTCATTTTTAAGTAGAATTCCCGCATTGCCTGCTTCCACCATTCCTTGAGCGGTAAGATCCACATCGGTCCATCCAGTAAACCTATTTTCAAGATTCCATTGGCTTTGACCGTGACGTAATAAAACCAGCTTATGCATTGAATTGTTCTCCGTTAATAAAAAGTATGAGCTAACGTTAAATATTTATTCAGAACAGAGATATTTTCCGGAAGTAAAAAAAATATTGCCAAAATCGTATCATAAAAAGGTGTGCAAAAAAATTACGATAAATATTAACCTTAAGTGCATCATGGTTTCCAGAGATAATTTAAGAATTCCAAAAGAGTATAGAAATAGTGATATTATAATTTACCCGTATTACTTTGGAGCATGGCAATGTATGTTGATGTAGAAGAGAACGAAAACATTCATGAAAACTTTAGTATGCTTTACCGCGACGTCTCGGTATCGCGAGAGGTTTACTGCATAAAATATAACATAGAGGGAGAAGAATCTCCTGTTCAGGTGATAGGTTGGGATAAAGAAACACAATCACCTTGTGCCGCTTATGCATGCCAGATAGAAGAATCGGGAGATGGGGTTGCTATTCTTATACATGGAGGTACCGGTGGGATTCGAATCAAACCGCTTGAAGATGAAGCAGAGTGGAAACTTGGAGAATCAAAACAAAAGGGAGCCACTCACCTTGTTTACCCACGTGACTGTTTTATAGTTTATAAAGATGAAATATAATGTATTCAAAAAAATTCAATGATTCGACGCGTTTGTTTATATACGTTTAACATGTTTATGTATTGATCATGTTACGAATATGATCGTCTTCGATTATTTTAGAATTTTTTTTGCTCAGACAGTGAATCAAAAATTCACGGTTTCCCTTTTGGCCAGTTATTGGTGAGGTGGCTATATTTGTTATGGGCCAACCTTGTTTTTTCATAAAAGAATTCAATTCAATGAGTACACCGAGATGTTTTTTCGGGTCTTTAATGACTCCCTTATTCTCAACTTCTTCTTTTCCAACCTCAAATTGTGGCTTAACCAGCGCTATCAAATCTCCCACTGGTTTCAAAATATTGATTGCAGAGGGGATTATAATTTTTAACGATATAAAAGAGACATCTATAACGACTAAGTCAACTAACTCGTTAATATCACTTGAATTCAATTCACGGGCATTTTTTCGATCCAGAGAAACCACCCTTGAATCGCTCTGTAATTTCCAATCCAGTTGTCCATAACCTACATCGACCGCAAATACTTTCTCTATACCATACTGAAGTAGACAATCAGTAAATCCTCCGGTTGAAGCTCCGATATCAACTGCAACTTTTTCTGAGAGAGAAATATCAAACTCTCTAAGCCCATGTTCAAGTTTAATGCCACCACGGCTAACGTAAGGATGCACATCTTCGATGACTCGTACCGTACAATCTTCATTGTAAATACGGCCGGGTTTGTCAGCTATTTCATCAGCTACTCTGACTTTACCGGCTAAAATTAAACTTTTTGCGCGCTCTCGTGATAAAACAAGTTTTTTTTTAAGAGTAAATGATCTAATCTAATTTTTTTATTCTTGTTCTTCATTTTTATCATCCATAGGGAAAAGTTCTGTAATCAAATCCCCCTTTTTTCCTTTGCTAAGTTTTTCGATTTTTGCTTCTGCTTCGTTAAGTTTCTTAGAACATAATCGTGACATTTTGATGCCCTCTTCAAAAATTTCAAGAGACTTATCAATGTCCAAATCGCCACGTTCCAATTCCTCTACAATATTTTCTAATCGGGTCATTGCTTTTTCAAATTTTATTTCAGACATAATGGCCTCTATTAAATTTACTTATCATTGTTTTTCTTGAGATGGAATTATTTCATCAACCGTACACCTTAATTGACCTTTGGCTAGGCGGATCTTTATAGAATCTCCTTCCATAATTCGATCACTTTGCGTGAGAGCTTTACCTTGAAAGTTTGCAATACTATATCCGCGATCCAGAATAGCTAGTGGGCTGAGTGCGTTGAGATTTTTTAGAACGCCAACGAATCGCTCACGATCAAAACGAATTCGGGAGTGTACATTTTGGACCAAAAGGTGATGAAATAGGGCTTTTTTCTCTCCTAATTGACGAATATTCTTTGCAGGGGTAAGGTGAACAAGTTGGTGAATCATCCCCGATAATTTTTGTCCTTGAACTAAAACCCATTGGTCTAATCCACGAAATAGACGATTATTCAAATCATCCAAACGTTGAACTTGCGGTTGCATAATATACATTGGGTCTTTAAAAAATCGTCTCCCCATGAGTCGTTTTAGCAAATCCTCATATTTTTGGATTTTATTCTGTAAAATTACTAAAAGTTGCTCCTCCATCATATTTAACTTTCTGGTTTTTTCATCTAACATAGGGACCACGAGCTCTGCAGCTGCCGAAGGTGTTGGCGCACGCAAGTCTGCAACAAAATCAGCGATGGTAAAGTCTATTTCGTGTCCAACAGCTGATACCACAGGTAGGGTAGATTTTGAAATGGCACGAGCAACAATTTCTTCATTAAAAGCCCATAAATCTTCTATAGAGCCACCACCCCTTCCAACGATGAGAACATCTAAATCACTGATCTTATTCATTTGTTGGATTGCTTCCGATATTTCTTCCGCAGAGCCTTCCCCTTGGACTTTTACCGGATAAACCAGCACTGAAACCTTGGGGTTGCGTCGTTGAATAATGTTTATGATGTCTCGGATTGCTGCTCCTGT
>JYMV01023792.1_pt1 | contig 15471 bp, 12 predicted proteins | sample 338911 | NCBI WGS metagenome assembly JYMV01 (sample SAMN03354496, study PRJNA234377) | hydrothermal vent metagenome | biome: Deep sea; feature: Hydrothermal plumes at the Eastern Lau Spreading Center, Western Pacific Ocean; material: Seawater | place: Tonga | collected 2009 | depth 2000 m m
CGTCTAAGATTATCAATTAGTTCTGGTGCAGAGTTCATCTCCATACGAAGTTTGGAGGCGGCTTCATCTACTAAATCCACCGCCTTGTCTGGTAGAAATCTATCGGATATGTATCTATCTGATAATATTGCTGCAGAAATAAGTGCAGAATCTCTGATACTTAATCCATGATGAACTTCATACTTGTCTTTAATACCCCGTAGTATTGTAATGGTATCTTCTACATTGGGTTCTGCGATATACACTTGTTGAAATCTCCGTTCAAGTGCGGCATCTGGTTCCACATATTTCTGATATTCATTGAGAGTGGTGGCACCTATAACCTTTAAAGTTCCGCGTGCTAACTCGGGTTTGATAATGTTAGCTACATCCATTTGACCTTGGCCACCAGCCCCAACTATCATATGTATTTCGTCAATGAATATGATAATATCACCGTTCTGTTCTTTAACGGCATCTACAAAGTTTTTAAGTCGTTCCTCAAACTGACCTTTATACATAGCACCTGCCACCATAGCTGACAAGTCCATAGTGATTAATTGTTTTCCCTTAATATTTTCAGGAACATCACCTTCCACTATTCGTTTGGCGAGTCCTTCGACTATTGTAGTTTTACCTGTACCCGGTTCTCCAATCAATACTGGATTATTCTTTTTTCTACGGGATAGAATTTGGATAATTCGGCGAATTTCATCTTCACATCCAATAACTGGATCTATCTTGCCCTCTTTGGCAAGTTCAGTAAGATTTATCCCATACTTTTCAAGCGGATTAATCCCCGCTTCGGGATTTGGATTCATTTGTTGATTTTCCATAATAATACCTCTTATCAGTAATCATTATATAGATTACAATTACTAGTCCAATTTATATTCTATGACAATTATTAAATATTAAACGTCACATTGACACTCCTCACTGCCAAAATGACAACCCATTCTCATGATAATGCAGAATAATAGAGTACCAAAAGAAGTGTTTTAGACACTTCTAGTACATACGTATATCAAAACTACTGGGTTTCTTTCCCCCAAAATAAAGCCCCCGTGAGGAGGCTATTTGAGCCAGAAGCGTTTCATTTATTGTTTTCTTTATTCAATCTCGCACTTTTTGTAGTGTATCTTCGCTCAACTTCCAAAGCTGGGACTGATTTTCTCCAAGGTAAGAAACTTTTGAACTTGATACATCCTTACATTTAATAAAAAATTTTCCACTAACACCATTAACGTGATCTGAAGTTGCAAGATACACACTTGTTCTAGCTCCTTTAACAACATTAATTGCAAAAAGTGACTTTGAAACATTCAGAAATTTTCGAGCGAATCCGGAATTATTTTCTCCAAAGTTAGAATTTACAAATCCAGGATGTAAGCAATTAAAGGTGATGCCAGTATCTTTAAATCGACGATGAATTTCATAGGTATAAAGAATATTCATCAGCTTTGAATTAGAATAAGCTGTCCATCCACTATAATTATTACTCATTTGAATATCATTCAAATCTAATTTTGCACCTCTGTGTGCCGAGGAAGCAACATTTATAATTCTACCGGGATTATCATCTTTCACCATGTCTATTAATAGATTTGTTAGATAAAAATAATTTAAATGATTTAATGCAAACGTTGACTCAAAACCTTCGCTCGTTTCAATATATTCGCTAAAATAAGCTCCAGCGTTATTTATTAAAACATCAATGGAATCGTATTGATGTTTTATTTTTTCTGCTAGCAATGGAAGTTCTTTCATTAAAGATAAATCAGCTCTGAAGAAATGAACCGACTCATTATGAGTAGTATCCAACATTTCTTTTAAAACATAGTTACCTTTTTCTTGATTTCGACCGACCAGTCCAATAGCAAATCCCTTTTTAGCTAGCTCAAAAGCTGTTTGCTTTCCTATTCCATCTGTTGCCCCAGTGATAATACAAACCTTACTCATTATTGCTTTTTTTAAAAATAAATACTAAAAAATAAAGCCTTCATTAGAAGAATTTATTACTACTGCGGAGGGGGAGGGATTCGAACCCTTGGTTTGTGGGCGATATCCCCTTCTACTGTCAGTGGAATAGTCAGTATGCTTTTCTTCAATAAACATAAAGCCAGAGGCGTTTCATACTAAAAATTACAAAATATATTCCACAGTGTGTCGACAGCATTTACTCCAACTCCTACCCCCATCAATTTCACGGGTTGGGGGGTTAAGAAGGTTGGGATAAGCACTATATTATATAGTAGGGGTTAGTACAGGTGTATTACAATATAAACTCCTCAATGTATGTTAATCACCGTTAAACCTTAACCAAAGGAAAAATGATTTTGCAGAGGATTTATTGTTTGTACCATCCCAAAATTCATATTCCTCTCCTCATTGATATTACACCTATCTCTCCTTAGTTTGGCTTCAGAGTTGTAGGTTCCCTAGCTATGCTTTCTCAACGAGTATGCTTATCTCAAAATGGCAAAGTGGCAGGTAGAAGAAAGGAAGAGGGAGCTAGAAACATTCTTTGGCCAATGATAATAGCATTGTCTTTCCAAGAGGAGCTTTAAAGTGACATTAGAAAAAATCAATCTAAAAGAAAAATTCTCAATGTTCTCAAAATACTGGTCCCCGCGTGTGGTTGCTGAAATGAATGATTATCAGTTTAAACTCGTCAAAATTAAAGGCGAGTTTGTTTGGCACGAACACAAAGATACAGATGAAGTCTTTATAGTGATTGAAGGGTCAATGAGCATTGAGTTTCAGGATGGTATAGTCGAATTGTCGGAAGGAGAAATGTTTGTCGTCCCGAAAGGTGTGGGACACAAGACTTTTGCGGAAAGCGAATGTAAAATAATGCTTGTTGAACCAAAGGGTGTAATAAACACTGGTGAAACAGGCGGTGAGATGACAGCACCCAATGATGTTTGGGTTTAAACCTAATTTCCCCAATCTCAGCCTGGATAGTGAAGGTGGCATGTGGGGATGAAAGTGTGAGAGACATATTTACGATCGATATTTTATAGGAAAGAAAATGAGGGTATATCCCACAAAAGTTGATTCTTGGTTAACAGTTCTAATTTTAGGAACGATTTTATTCAACTTAGTGATGGGAATAATGGTTTATCAATATTCAAGGGTTGGTGGATTCATTTGTTTTGGAGTTATAGGATTTTTAATCTTTTTATTGTCTCTTTTTCTACCATGTAGATACACAATGTTTGATGACCACTTACTTATTCAATCAGGTATATTGAAGAAAAGAATCAAATATGAGGATATTCTAAGTTTTGAGAAGAGCTTTAACCTTTTGGCTGCTCCGGCCTTCTCTCTGAAGAGGGTAAAGATCAAACTCAGAAAAGGATTCGCCCTTGTATCACCCAAAGATAGAGATGATTTCATTTTGGAGTTAGAAAGAAAAACGGAATGAGTTTCGTTTTTTCGATCAGATACGTTTGATATTATATGGTAATTGTTAATTATGATTTCTAAAGAAAAACCTGAGCTCTCATTTTTTCAGATTATCCTTCCTGTATTTTTTCTGGGGGTATTAATTATTTTTGGGATGGTTATTCGCCCTAAAATTTGGGGCCAACCTCCCTTTCCACTAGAAATCGTATTCTTGTTAGCAGCGGTATTTGCTATCGCTGAATTCATGCTTTTAGGTTTCCAATGGACTGATATCCAAAATGCCTTTATTCAAAAACTGGCGAAGGGATTTCCGGCCATCCTGATTCTGTTTGCAATCGGTGTCATAATCGGTACCTGGATTATCAGCGGCACCATTCCCATGCTGATCTACTACGGAATCCAGTTAATCAATCCCACCTACATTTATTTGCTGGCCTTTCTTATCCCCATCATTTTTTCAACTCTGACGGGGACATCTTGGGGATCAATAGGCACCATCGGCGTGGTCATCATCGGTGTTGCTGGTGTAATCGAAGCCAATTTGGGAATTACAGCCGGTGCTATCGTTGGTGGGGCGTTTTTCGGGGATAAACTTTCGCCCCTCTCAGATACCACCAACATTGCTGCCATGGCCACCGAAGTAGACCTGTACGATCATATCCGCTCCATGATGTATACCACTATGCCATCGGCCATCCTCGCTTCAGGGATATATTTTATCCTTGGGTTTACTCATCCTCCCACAGGAAGTGAATTAGACACCAGTCAAATCGCACCTACCTTGGAAGCAATCTCATCTATGTTCAATTTTAATATTTTCCTGCTGCTTCCGGCCGCCATCGTTTTGATCGGCTCCATACGAAAAATGGCCACCCTGCCAACTTTGCTTATTTCTTCTCTATCTGCCTGTCTCTTGACGGGTATGTTTCAACCATATTCATTGAGTGATATCATGACAACCATCCATAGAGGATTCGATTCAGAAATGGCTTATTGGGTGGCAGGAATACCAGAAAATATCAATGTTTTGTTCACCCGTGGTGGACTGTATGAGCTGAATGAAGCTATCATCTTTTCAATCATGGTATTTGTATTTATCGGCACGATTGACCTGGTTGATGCCATGCCTAAAATTGTGGACAGGATTTTTACCTTTATTAAATCCAAAGCATCTCTAATTGTATCTTCTCTTTTTGCGACTGCATTCACCAACGCCATCACCTCCAATCAGTCTGCTACCAGTTTCATTATTGGTGATGCTTTCGGAAAGCGTTACGATACATTATCTGTTTCTCGTAAGGTTTTATCCCGGTCTATCGAAGACTACGGTACCATGTTTGAGAGTCTGATTCCCTGGCATGCCACAACTATTTTTCTAACGGCAACCCTGAGTATATCCTATGGAGAATATTGGCACTGGCAATTTTTATCCCTGATAAATTTGGTAATGGCGCCAACCTTGGCCATTTTAGGAAAAGGGTGTTTTTTCAACGAAGAATAAATACTGTATTATTATAGATCCCGCCCCGCACTCTGCGGGACACTCCTCTATATAGCTGGGATTAAATAAGGATTTTTAATGTGCGGATGAGATGATCCACATCCGCTTCTGAATTGTATCCCTGGATCGATATCCGGAAGGCCGTATGCCCCTCATGAGCCATGGTTGGTATCTCAATTTGATGATCATCATATAATTGTTCTTTAAAAGCTACCGTGTCAGCTATGGGGAATAAGATGGTGGCCATCTGTCCCAGCCAATCATCAGGACAAAGTTGCGGCAGTCCTGTCAGCTTGGTGATTCGGTTGCGCGCATCCAATACCATTCCCCGGCAACGTGATCTGACTGAATCCCAATCGTGTTGACTCTGGAATTCGATAGCCGCCGGGACGGTGAGAAAGGCACTCATATCCCGAGTGCCCTGCCACTGGAAAATATTTACATATCGGCTTTCACTATGCAGCTGGGTTGATGCATTGAATTCGTTGTATTCTTTTCCCCAGCCCCAGCTAAAGACTAATGGCCGCATTGCATTTTGCAGTTCTTTCCTGACGTAAAGAAACGAAACACCCTTCGGGCAGCACAGCCACTTATGGCAGGCACCGGTATAATAATCAGGATCCATTGCTTTAATGTCTAAAGGAATATGACCCGGCACGTGAGCCCCATCAATAATGGTTTTAATCCCCCGCGCTTTCGCTTCTTTGACAATTTTCTCTATGGGGAAGATTAGAGCGGTAGGACTGGTGATATGACTTACAAAAACATATCTGGTGCGCGATGTGGCTTTAGCCCAAAAACTCTGGCAGAATTCTTCAACTGATGTGATGGGTAAGGGAATTTCACTTTTGATATATTTAAAACCCGATTTTTCAGCATAATAAACCCATGCTCGATCGCAGGCACCATACTCTTGATCAGTGGTAAGTACTTCATCCCTCTCATTCAAGTTTAAACAAGGAATTAGATTACTGACCGCATGGGTGGGGTTTGGGAAATACACCAGATCATCTTTGTCACAATTGATGTATTCACCTAAGGCTCTTCGAGAATTTTCTAAGTGGGTAAATACTTCTTCTGCTTGAAATTTGACGGGGCGGGCTTCCAGCTTTCTTTGCCATTCCTGGTATTCATCAAAGACCGGTTTTGGACAGGCACCGAAGGAACCGTGATTTAAAAAAACAATGTCAGGATCTAGGAGAAACTGGGGACGTAACGATTTTGATGTGTTATTCATATAAATAATAATAGGCTTCTTTTATCAAACAAAAAACCCTTCGAATTAAGGGGTTTTAGTCTATAATTGCTAATCCGGTACAGTTTTATGTAGCTTATATTCCTAGGCATTTTGCAATACAGTTATTCATCGATTATGGGAACAGTTTGTATGGAAATAACCCACATTATGCTTCTTAAGCTTGAAAGTGATGGGAGGATGGTCAAGAATAATAGATCTATAAATATTGAAGATAGGTTTGAAGAATAACCATGCCTCGTTTTTGTCTGGCTACAGTATTCCTTTGCTCCATGCTATTCATATCAGTTTACGGACAGCAGCGGGAAATAGAATTAAATGGTAAGAATAAAAATGAGATTGATCTGAAATATTTATTTTTTTTACCGGAAGGTTATGATGATGACCAAAAATCAAAATGGCCTCTGATCTTATTTCTACATGGAATAGGTGAAAGGGGTAATGATCTGGAATTGGTAAAAATTCATGGCATTCCCAAAATTGTTAAAACAGAAAAAAAATTCCCTTTCATTGCCCTGTCGCCGCAATGCCCTGCTGATTATGTCTGGAAAGATGAAGCTATGCAGGAAGCTGTATTGGACCTCTTGTTAAAAATATTGAAAAATTATCGTGTTGATAATAATCGTGTCTATGTTACCGGATTAAGTGTAGGTGGGTACGGTACTTGGGCTTTGGCTGCAAAAAATCCTGATCTGTTCGCTGCAGCAGTACCGATATGTGGCGGCGGTGAACCCTCAACCGCCAGAGTCTTGAAAGATATGCCAATTTGGGTTTTTCACGGTGCACGAGATGAGGTGGTATTGCCAGAAGAATCCGAAAAAATGGTTAGAGCGCTTCAAAGAGTAAACGGTAAGGTGCGTTATACATTATATCCCCATGCTTATCATGATTCATGGACAGAGACTTATGCTAATCCTGAGCTGTACGATTGGTTGCTTACCCACAAAAGGACGGATTACTGAAATTCTTAGCACGTTACGTGAAAAAGATTTAACGCGCATTCCCTAGCAAATCATGAACAGATATTTTTTTCCAATTGGTTTTTTTGTGGTTTGCGTCTTGACCGCTTCAGACCGGCCTACTGTTACAGCCCATTGGACTGATAGCCCCATCACGGTAGACGGTACTTTGGATGAACCCACCTGGCAGACCATTCAACCCATAACTGAATTTGTCCAGCGCTTGCCTCATGATGGGGATACGCCCAGTGAAAAATCTGAAATGCGAATAGCTTACGATAGTAAATACCTCTATATAGGACTCACCTTTCATGATAATAATCCGGAACTCATAAGAGCCTCCATTCTGAGCCGCGGGGGATGGATCCACCGGGATGATTTTGTTTGGATCGGCTTGGACACGTACCATGACCGGCGCAATGCCTACTTCTTTGAAATGAATCCTCTGGGTACCCAGGATGATGCCCTGATTACCGATGAGAACAAACCAAGTCTGGATGAATGGGCCTGGGATGGTGTTTACATCAGTGAAGGCAGAATTACTGATATTGGATGGATCATGGAACTTGCTATTCCCTGGACGACCCTGAGGTTTCCCGACAAAGAAGATTTGACAATGGGCATTGCCATTATGCGTCAAATCAACCGAAAAAATGAGAGCGTCATCTGGCCCCACATTCCACTTAATTATAATTCGGGCATTTTTCAAGTTTCTCAATACGCAAACTTGACAGGCTTGAAAAATATTAAGCGTGGTAGGAACATTAAGATAAAACCCTATGGGATTGGAGGTACTCAAGAACAAGAAACTGAAGATGGAAACAGTAGCGAAAGTATTGAAGACGCCGGCTTGGATTTATACTATGGCTTGAAATCGAACCTCACTCTCAACCTGACTTATAATACAGATTTTGCTCAGGTTGAAGCGGATAATGTCCAGATAAATCTGACCCGATTCAATTTGTTTTATCCAGAAAAACGAGAATTTTTTCTTACCCGAGCAAAATTGTTTGCGTTCGGCAATTCCCGCCAGACGGAAATGTTTTTCAGTCGCAGCATCGGCTTGAACCAGGACGTGTTGGGGGGGTCCAGAATTTATGGACAGATTGGTAAAACGTCCGTCGGCGCGCTAAATATTCATACTAGGGCTGAGAATGGATTGCCGGCCACCGCATACAGTGCAATCCGCTTGCGCTCTGATGTACGGGATCGTACAACAGTGGGTGCAATTATTACAGATTTATCCAGTAGTGGTGGTACCAATTCTGTATTTGGCATCGATGGGCAAATGCGCTTTTGGGGAAGCAGCAGTATTTCAGCCTGGTACAGTGAAGTAAATGATTCCGACTTGGGCAAACCGTCCTCTGCCTCCATGATTCGTGTGGATTTAAGGAATGATCGATATTATTTGTCCACGGGCCAGCATCATGTAAGTAGAGATTTTCGGCCGGGACTCGGTTTTGTCCAGCGAGACGATATGATCGGCACTGGGATAATGGCTGGTTTCACACCCAGGGTGGGCGATGGTGATGAATTGATTCGTCAATGGAAGTTTAGTATTTATGCCCGAGACGTAAGGAACCACAGTGGTGTCAAAGAGACTGGTGTATTAAGTGGTGGGATTGAAGCACACCTGGAATCCAAGGACCGGATCGGTATTAAGGTTATTCAGAATATTGAACGACTGGCCGATCCTTTTTATCTGAAGAATGGAATCGAGATTCCGGACGGTGAATATGATGACAAAAAATTTGAATTTTCCGCGCGGTCCAACCAAAGCCGAGGACTTTGGGCTGAGATTCGCTTTACGCAAGGCAATTATTTTGGCGGAGATCAGACCAGTCTGGTCAGTTCAATTGGCAAACTGTTTTCAAACCACCTTACCTTATACGGATCGGTAAATCGCAACATTATTGATATGCCGCAGGAAGGAGAGTTTACCGCAGATATTTATGCCATAACTGCTGAGATGGCACTGAACAGAAAATGGTTCGGTAAGGCCCTGATCCAGTATGATAATTTCTCAGAACACCTGCAGATCTACTGGCGTATCAACTGGATCCATACGCCGGGAAGCGATCTTTTTATCGTTTTGAATCAGCGCTACGACTTGAGTGGCCGGGGTAATGATTTGATCCAACAGGCACAGGTACTGAAATTGACATATCAATTTCAGATCTAAGGAGCCAAGAGGGGTCAATATTACAAGCTGTCAGGCACTCAGTACAGTTCGATACCGTTCGAATATGTGGTCTCGAAACTGTTTTTAACCATTAATTCTTAGAACTTAGATCGGGCCGGACTTTCCTCAATTCACTGGTAATTTTCTTGACGGCGCCGTTCAAAATGCTCTGCAGCCTTTTTAACTCTTTTTCATCAAACGCCTTTCTCATGACTGAACCAAGCTCATACATTCCTTCAAATTTATCCAACGGGTGAATAGATGCATAAACGCCCCCTTCACCCCCTATTACATTCTTGTAGAAGTGATGCTTATGGCCATCTTTCAACTTTTTATGTGCTTCATTCGCTCTTCCTATGAAATATGTAAAGTCAGCGTCCTTGCCCGGTCTAACGTAAAAGTAGGTTACCCTATACATATTGTAGTTTGCTTCATAAGGAAGGCTCAACTCAGGAACATAAGCTACATAACTTACCTCCAGGGAAGAGGCGTTCTCATCAATGTAAGGCAACATATTTAGCTGCCAGTGCTTTACATCTTTCTCAGATCTCACCCGTTTATCAAAATCAGTCCAACGATGACCAGAAGTGAAATGGAAGTACTGACCTGTCCTTTCCCCTGCAATCACTTCGTGTACATATTCAGGCCATTCTCCATCGCTGTGGAATTTCTGGCTATGTTCGGTCATCCCTTTTACCAGCTGGTCTTCCTTTCCGGTTTTGGCTTTCATATAGAAAATGCTGTAGATACGTTCTGGTTCTGATTGAGCATAGAGCCCTACTGTCCAAACCATGACAATAGACAGAGCTGCTGTACGTTTCAACATGAAATATCCCCTTATGATTTGATTATCTGATATGCCCTATTGGGACTTAACTGATACGTTACAAGATAATTAGAGAATGAATGAGGGTCAAGGAAGGATTCATTGAATGATGAATAATGTTTTTTCTCTAAACGAGATTATTTATACCTCACTCCGTGCTTGATCACGATATCCACGTTTTGCAGGTGACTGATATTCCTCAGTACATCACCTCGCACGGCGATGATGTCCGCATATTTGCCAGCGGCAATGGTTCCTGAATTATCTTCCTGTTCCATGAACTTGGCTGGCCAATAGGTGGCCGCCCGGATGGCCTCCATGGCTGGCACGCCAAAATGGTTCACCCAGATGTCCAATTCGTTCCAGGTGGACTGGCTGTGGAAGAGCATGGGAACACCGCTGTCAGTGCCAATCATAAGCACGATGCCTGCCTCCCGGAGTTGCTGAAATTTTTTCTTCAAAGTAGGCCGTCGAATAGGCGTTAGTTGGTAATAGGGTAGCCGGTCTGGGGTTGCCAACGATGATCTGATATCATCGATAATATCCTGTGACAGGCCCTCTTTCCAAGAGGGGTCGTCCAGCATTTCGGGAAAGTCCCGCATATATTCATAGTTGAACAGTATGGAGACGGTGGGCGTCCAGTAGAGGGGGCCGAGATTCATTTGGGCCGTCCGCTCCTCAAGCATAGCCATGACGTCGGGTGGGTATTCCGGGGCACTGGATAGGCCCGTATGCTCAAAGTTGTCAACGCCTGCCTTTACTCCACGGCGGATCTCTTCGGGGCGGTGGGAGTGGCCCACCACTTTCAGATTATTCTTATGAGCTTCGTCCACGACTGCCAGCACTTCATCCATGGTCATCTGATCCTGATCAATAAGTTTGATAACATCCACCCCTGATTTGGCCAGTTTACGCACCTTGGCTCGGGCATCCTTTTCACCTTGCACACCCCACCTGAACTGCTCGGTTCCTGGATATGGTTTATGCTGAATAAAAGGGCCGGAAACATAAAGGGTGGGGCCGGGAATCTTGCCATCATTCACTGCTTTTTTAACGGCCAGTACGTCATCCAGCGGTCCTCCCAGATCCCGGGCGCTGGTGACTCCAGCAAGAAGAAGTTGTTTCGCCGAAGCAGGCATGATCTCATTCCTGAAACGACTTGAATATGTCTTGTCCCAGTGGTCGTAATCAGCGTGGCCATTGATCATCAAGTGGACATGCATATCCCAGAGGCCGGGCAGAACACTCATACCCTCTGTGCTGATGACTTCAGCATCTGGCGGCACGGCCAGGGAGCCCACCTGGCCCACAGCCTCGATCTGTTCACCTCGAATTAGAATGACGCTGTTTGCCAAAGGTTGACCTCCATATCCATCGATGAGTGTACCGCCAACCAGTGCTCTTACGGATTGAGGCTGAAGAGTGGTGTGAAAGAGAAGTCCCGTAAGGAGGGTCACTATCTTGATAGTATGATTTTTTTGTCTGATCATTGATGGTTCCTTCATCAAATGAAGTGTGAGATTGAACCTCACCAAAGTGAAGTTAACTAACTAAATATTCAGGTTTGATGGGGAGTTTTCTGACTCTTTTACCAGTGGCTGAAAATACGGCGTTGGCAACGGCGGGTGCGATGGGAGGGAGGCCCGGTTCACCTACACCACCAGGATGTTCGGTACTTTGAACAATGTGAACATCCACGTCTGGCATTTCATCAATTCTCAGCACATCGAAATCGTGAAAATTGCTCTGGACCACCTGCCCGTTCTTAATTGTTATCTCACCTTTGAGAGTTGCTGAAAGGCCGTATGCTATGGAACTTTCCATTTGAGTCTTTACAATGGACGGATTGACTGTTTGCCCGCAGTCAACTGCGCAAGTAACCTTATGGACTGCCACTGTTCCATCATCTTTTACGGAAATTTCCGCCACCTGGGCCACGTATGAACCGAAAGAAGCGTGATTAGCAACACCATGAAAGTGACCGGTCGGTAGTTTCTTTCCCCAATTGGCATTATCAGTTGCCAGGCGCAGAACGCCTGCGTCCCGGGGAGAATTCTTTAAACGTTCTAGGCGGAATTGAACCGGGTCTTTCCCAGCAGAATAAGCCAATTCATCTATAAAACATTCGTTGGCATAGGCATTTTGAGAATCGTAAACGGAGCGCCACCAGCCAAGCGGAACGCTTACCCTTACTGATTTATACTCAACACGTATGTTGGGAATTTCATAGTGTATGTTTCTTGCGCCTTCCAGAGCAATAAAACTATCCATCTTATCTTTGAAAGGGACGGGGTATTTGAACATTTGGCCAAACAATACAGAAGGTGCTATAACTTTATGTTTCCACACATCCAGTTTCCCATTATTATCCAAGCCCCCAGATAAAATATGTTTACTTGTAGGTCGGTAGTAACCGTGGCGAGTATCATCCTCTCTTTTCCAGATAAGCTTTACCGGTTTCTTCATTTTTTTTGCTACTTCTAATCCATCATCAATAAAGTCATTGAAAGATTTTCTGCCGAAACTGCCACCAAGGAATGGGACATGAATTTCAATCTTATCCTTGGGTAATCCAGTAATCTTGGCAGCTTGTTCATGAGCCTGACTTGGGTTTTGTGTAGGTGCCCAGATCCTGCAGAAATCCGGTTTTATGTCTACCACGCAATTAACAGGTTCCATGGCGGCATGAGCTTGATAGGGAACCTCATAAACAGCATTTATCACTTTATCAGCTTTTTTTAGAGCACGCTCAGGGTTCCCCTCTTTCTTGCCTGTAGCTCCTTTCTTATCAGCCATATCATTGATTAGTTTTGTTATCATTTCACTGTCAAGATCAGGTGATTCACCTTTGCTCCAGGAGACATTGAGTACCTGCCTTGCTTGCAACACGGCCCAAGTGTTGGAGCCTACAACAGCTACACCGTTTGAGACTTCAAAGATATCAAGAATCCCATTTGTTTTTTCAGCTTGCTTGCTGTCAATTTTTTTAACGGTGGCTCCGAACCTGAGTGGCCGGACCACCATGGCAATGACCATACCATCAAGGTTTATATCCATTGCAAAACCAGCAGCACCCGTTACTTTCAGAGGGGTGTCCTTACGGGGGATATCCGTTCCAATAAGCTTGAAATTTGAGGGATCTTTCAAGGTGACCTTTTTTGGTACTCGCTCCTTTGATGCCGCCACGGTCAATTGTCCAAAAGTCATCTGTCTTGAGGTTGCGGGATGGCGTACAATACTGTTCTCAACAGTGCACTCACTTTTTTCAATATTCCATTCACGTGCTGCCGCGGACAGAAGCATTTCTCTGGCGGTAGCACCGGCTCTTCGAAGTTTTGTCCAGCTGTCACGAACGGAGCGACTACCACCTGTGCCGTAGCGTCCGGCTGTTTCTTTAGTGCCTATGCCTTGTTCAATCTTTACTTTGGACCAGTCTGCATCCATTTCTTCAGCAATAATCATAGGTAGGGATGTCCAGACACCCTGTCCCATCTCTGATTTGCCGGAAGTAATTATGATTTGGTCGTCCGGCTGGACAGTGACCCATATGTTGGGGACAAAAGAGTTTTCAATAGTGCCGGATGCCAGAAGCTGATTTCGGGAGGGGAGATAGAAACCTATTACAAGCCCCGCTCCCGTTGCGGAAGCAGCTTTGATAAATTCCCTGCGACTGACTGAAGATTTTTCAGCCACTGTTCAAATCCTTTGCCGCCCGGTGTATCGCTTTGCGGACTCGTGTATAAGTGCCACAACGGCAAATATTGTTTTTCATGGCGTTGTCTATATCTTGATCATTCGGGTCAGGTCTTTGCGAAAGAAGAGCTGTAGCCGCCATGATCTGACCGGACTGGCAGTACCCGCACTGGGGTACACCTTCTGCAATCCACGCTTTTTGTACAGCATTAAGATCATTCTTAGTTTGCAATCCTTCGATTGTTTTTATCTCTTCCTCATTTACACTCTCAACGCTTGTGACACAAGAACGAGTGGCTTCGCCGTTAATATGAACCGTACAAGCTCCGCAGAGTCCGCGCCCGCAACCGTACTTTGTGCCGGTCAGTTTCAGTTCGTCTCTGAGGACCCACAGAAGGGGTGTGCTTCCGTCTATCTTCAGTTTACGAACTTCGCCGTTTATATTTAATGTGACTGTTGTCATTAGATTAGTTAAGAATCAGTTATTGTAAATCTTTGATGAGGAAATTACGGGCCGTGAGACACTTCACAAACAGGCGAATCTATATTTCCATGGCAATTGACCTTCCGATATTAGATGTACTTTATAAGAGGTGACAAAGCCGAGAGCGAACTTTGGTTGTGTTTGAGTTTCGTATTTGGTCGTTACATCAATTAAGTTCATCACAGTGCAAAGTAGACTGAACCATCATTACAGCACTCAGATAGAATGGTTTCGGACCTATTTCAATCATACTGTGGACCGGAAGGGAATGGAGGATATCCACCAACTCCGGGTTTTTATCAAAAGGATCAGGACAGTGCTCTCCTTAACCCAAATTGTCAGTGATGAAGTGTTCAACAAAAAGCCTCATTTCCAACTGTTCTCACCACTCTTTCAAATAGCCGGGGTTCTGCGGGAGATCCATATGAACGAAGCTCTCCTGCATGAAGTCGGATCTGATACAATTCCACACTACCGTAATTTTCTTGACAACAGCAAAGGTTCGGCCACCGCTGACTTGCTGGCGGAGATGGAGGAGTTTGATTTTTCAGCCCTTGAGATACTTAATGTACCCCTGTTAGAAAAGATGAATGCTCTGCCGAACCAGAAAGTGGCTGAGCAGACAGTAGCTTACCTCACGGGTAAACTGGACAAGGTGGCATCTCCAATTAATATGCTGAATGACAATCAGAAGGTGCATAAGATACGAATTCATCTCCAGAACGTCCGGGCGACCCTGAGGCTCATGCATGATCTAAATCCCTCCGCTGAGATAGAAAAGATTCAAAGAGATACTACACTGCTAACTGACCTTATTGGACGATGGCATGATATTGCTGTGTTTTTGGAGGCATTGGATAAATACGCTGCTTCTTCCGATGGAGAAAAAGTTGAGGATATACTGGAAAATGTTATTAACCAATTCAGCAAGGAAAAAGAATTAACTCAGGTCGAAATAGGTGATTCGTTGAAAAGATATCTGGCTGAGGATAGGAAAAAGCCCCTACTGACTTGGGCTGAGTCTCCATATTTTGATACGGATTTACTTTAATGTTTTATTCAAACACCACACCCGAACCACCGTAAAGCGGGCTGTAATGAGCACCACTGTTTAGCCACTTCCCACCAATCTTTACAAACACTTCGGAGGCTCTTGTCCTGTAATTGGTAACAATAGGCTT
>JYMV01043898.1_pt1 | contig 15467 bp, 13 predicted proteins | sample 338911 | NCBI WGS metagenome assembly JYMV01 (sample SAMN03354496, study PRJNA234377) | hydrothermal vent metagenome | biome: Deep sea; feature: Hydrothermal plumes at the Eastern Lau Spreading Center, Western Pacific Ocean; material: Seawater | place: Tonga | collected 2009 | depth 2000 m m
TCTAAACCCAAAAATCGAATCACGGTAAGGACAATGTCGGATCAAGATAAAGGTGGGATCGCTTTCATTGACGGAGAATACCAGCCGATTAGCGAGGCGAGAATTCCATTGTTAGATTGGGGTTTCTTACGCTCTGATGCTAATCAGGACACCGTATCGGTTTGGAAAGGACTCTTTTTTAGACTAGAGGATCATCTAGATAGATTTGAGCAAAATATTGCCAAATTACGAATGACCTGCCCCCACAATCGCGATCAACTTCGTTCAATAGTAAGTGAATGTGTCTGCCGCTCAGGATTTGAGAATGCCTACGTGCAGATGATCATGACACGGGGTGTTCCACCAGTTGGAATTCGCGATCCGCGACGTTGCGAAAATCGTTTTTATGCCTTTTGCGTTCCGTATGTTTGGATTGCAACCCCAGAACAACAAAATAAAGGTCTACACCTGATCGTAAGTTCAATTTGCCGGATCCCGTCTGAGTCGGTTGACCCAACATTAAAACATTATCACTGGCTAGATTTTCAAATGGGATTGTTCGAGGCCTTTGATCGCGGAGGAGATACAGTCGTCCTCGTTAATAGGAATGGGGACTTAACTGAAGGACCCGGATTTAATTTGTTTTTAGTGCAAAATGGCAGTTTGACCACACCCGATAGCGGCGTACTCAACGGCATGACACGGCGAACGTTATTCGAGCTATGCGCAGAACTAAAAATACAATGCCAGACTGCACAGATCCCAGCCACTCAACTAACAAACGTCGACGAAGTGTTCTTGTCGTCTACCGCTGGGGGTCTAATTCCAATTACTACTATAAATAACCAAGTGGTTGGAGATGGAAACCCTGGTCCTGTCACACGACAATTACGGAATTTTTACTGGCGAAAACGTGAAACTGGATGGCACGGAACGCCTGTTGGTGCGTAGCTATTCCAGGCAGAGCCATTCTCAAAACGATGTTTCGGAGACTTTGCGCAACAAAAAATCTCTAAATACGGTGATACGCTGGGAGTCCTTGAGCTCAAACGGATAAACAAAATAAGCATCTGCAGATGGAATTTCGAGTCGATCAAGGATGCGCACGAGGTTCCCTTGCTGATCAGACAAAAACGATGGGAGTGTGGCGATCCCGAAACCATTCTGAACGGAACGGAGCATGCCGTATACATTATTGACTGTTAAAGATGGCTCAAACTCCGGCGTTATGGCGTGCACTTCATCTACTAACCAGTTGTGCCCTGCAAATGGGGACGGCATTTCTGAACCAAAACTAATTACACGATGCTGTGTCAATTCTGCGATGGTTGCCGGAGCGCCGAATCGGTTCAAGTAGGATGGAGCGGCGTAGATACCCAGGTGCCCCGTAAATAAATGGCGTTGTATCAGGTCTGGTTGAGTCGGTGGTTTAACCCGAATTGCGACGTCAGCCTCCCGCATCGTCAAATCGAGTTCTACATCCGCAACTAAAAGGCTCACCCTGATATCAGGGTACAAGTCTAAGAACTCACCAATATGCTCCGTCAACCACAATGAACCGAATCCCACGGTAGTCGTGATTCGCAAAGGCCCCTTGGGGCGCTCCTTGCTTTCCGTTAATCTTGCCTCTGTCATCGCCAACTTCGCAAAGACATCGCGCACCGTTTGAAACAGCACTTCTCCCTGCTCAGTCAGAAGCAAGCCCCTTGCATGTCGATGAAACAGGATCAGATTCAGCGACTCCTCAAGGCCACGGATCTGTCGGCTAACCGCAGACTGACTTAAATTTAGTATACTACCGGCACGAGTGAAGCTGCCGGTTTCAGCAACAACGTGAAAGATTCTGAGTTTATCCCAATTCATCTTTTCCGATTACTGGGTCCGATTTGGCCCATCATCTTCCATGTCCACTTTTATATTCAACCACCTCATTCGGCAGCTTGTGCGGTTGCATAGGATGTCAGGTATTTCTCTGCCTCAAGGGCAGCCATACATCCGGAACCGGCCGCAGTCACAGCCTGCCTATACACCTTGTCCTGAACATCGCCAGCCGCAAACACACCTAAGATATTAGTCTCTGTGCTACCAGGGACAGTGCCGATATATCCTTCTTGATCCATGTCGAGATGACCTTCGAACAATGCCGTATTTGGTGTATGGCCTATAGCGACGAATAGCCCATCGATTGGGAGTTCGCTTTTGGTGTCGTCATGAACATTTCTGAGTTGCACCCCGGTAACCACCCTCGGATTGTCACTACCCAATACTTCTTCAACACGATGGTCCCAGATTATCTCAACCCTATCATTGGCAAACATCCGTTCCTGTAAAATCTTTTCTGCCCGCAATTCATCACGCCGATGGATGAGCCAAACTTTAGAGGCAAAGTTTGTTAGAAAGAGGGCCTCCTCTACTGCCGTATTACCACCTCCGACTACGGCTACGTTCTTTTCGCGGAAAAAAAATCCGTCACAAGTTGCACAAGCCGACACTCCAAATCCCTGGAACTGCTTTTCACTATCTAATCCGAGCCAGCGAGCCTCCGCACCGGTAGAGATGATTAAACTTTCCCCGCTGTAATGACCGCCAGAATCACCAACACAGTGGAATGGTCGCCGACTAAAATCTACCTCTGTGATTATGTCAGTAATCATGTCGGTGCCGACGGAAATCGCTTGCTTTTGCATTTGCTCCATCAACCAAGGTCCCTGAACTACCTCCGCAAAGCCAGGGTAATTTTCAACATCCGTAGTGATTGTCATTTGTCCTCCCGGCTGCATCCCGTGCACCAGAATGGGCTTTAAATTAGCCCGTGCGGCATAAATAGCGGCTGTAAGGCCAGCCGGCCCCGACCCAAGTATTAAGACCTTGCTGTATTTTGACGTCACCATGAAGTCACCGAAAACTAAAGTACGCGGTTCAGACCATAACAATACTTTTGGCCACCAATAACGCGATAACTGACAAATATCAGGTAATTTGAATCGCCACTGAGAACCAAACCCCTCTAGCCCCCGTAAAAATGCGCCGCAACGGCACAATGTCAAGGGTCAGCAATACGAACGCTCAAGCCTATCCACCAAACCACGATACAAACGCCGCACTTATTTCTTCGCGAATGCGACTTATTATCATTGCAATTAATTCTCATTCACACTATAATATGCGTGCTTGCCTGGTTTTGTTGGATCAAGCCACGACATGATTAAACTTCCCTCCATCTACTCGAGCGAGTCGGGCGTTACCCCGGCTCACTTTTTTATGGCAGCTCTACGAGACCGATCCGGCAATTACGAACCTCTTCTGGCAAAATTTTTGAGTGTGATCCGAGGATCCAACCCCACACCTTGGGATTTGGGTATTCAGAAAGACTGTCGATGCGACCTACTGATTGGGCATATGTCCATCAAAATTAACAGATATAGCATTTCAGTGCTGTAGAAAATATTTGCGGCTTGTGGTCTTGTAGAGACATATATATCTTAATTATACAATAATAAGGAATATTTCATCTCTATCTTTGCCATATACTAGAATTATATTGTCTACGTAACAGGCCACTCTATACTCTTGGAACATATTCTGACTGCCTTAGTAGCCCGCGTAAACAGCCCATCGTTAGTCGTCGGAGAAACGTGAGGATCAAGACCGTTCATGGACGTAATAATCGGGCCCTCGATTACCAGTTTCGTTTTAACTGCACCAATCATTCTCTAAACGAGTCCAAATGATGCCTTCGGCATCTCAGATACGGAAATAGACGCCCCCAGTTTCGAAGCACAAGTCAGCTAGCTGGCGATTAATTTTAATTGAAAAACACCGTCGAGATCCTTCGCAGGACTTGACGACACTCGTGGGTCCCAGACAATGAGGTAATGGCCTTATTAGCCCTAACCCGCCCTACAGTCTCCAGTATTGCAGTCGCTGCATCCTTCGTTTCGATGTGGATCCGCTTGGCGACGGTGCAGGCCAGCACTGCTGAAAGCCCTGCTTAAGAACGTGCTTGGAAGCATGTTCAGACGGTGTTGATGTCTCCCGAATATGGTGGACATTCTGGATTCGTCGCGCGTTGGAGCAGTTCACCCTTGATCACTATCGTCGGGGGCTCAATGACCGACCGATTATTTATTGAGGAGCTAATCGTAAACTGGAATCAAATTCTTGTCGGCACTCCTATTCAATTGGAGTACGGCGAAGAAAATCAGACCGATATTGGTATCACTTTCTCTGAACGAGCAAACTTCGCCAAAATTTCTGCAAAGTATGGTTTTCAGATAGTCGATGGTGGTGTTGGATTTGCAGGCATGATAGTCGACCACCGCCATCACGCTCGCATGGCCCTTGTCTTAATTGACGAATCATTGCCCGTGCATGAACGCAGAGCCACTATTGCTCAAGAACTGTATCACACGCTTGGGCCAGTTAATGATTCGCCGTATTTTCCCGCCAGTGTATTGTTTGAAGACGGTGAAACCGCCTCAAGCGCGATAGAACCAGCACTGGTCGATCGGAAACTAATCAAGTTTCTCTATACGTATCTCGAGCGAGGAGACCAACAGCACAAGATGCGAGACACTTTCGACAAATATTGGGACGATTTGGAGTAGCCATAGGCTGGAAAACCGTACACGAAACTGGGTCCAAGACTAACGAAAATGACCGCAAATATGACAGACAAACACCTACCTGCACTCTCCAGCGGTTATTGGAGAGATCTCACGACCACGGATTTTACGAATATAGATCCCACTCGAACAATCGCGCTTCTACCCGTGGCAGCCATTGAACAGCATGGGCCACACCTGCCGCTTGACACCGACACCTGCATCAATGAAGGCCTGGTCAACAACCTTTTGTCAAAACCACTTGCGGATGTCATTCTTTTGGCTCTCCCGCCAATGTTAGTTGGCGAAAGCACCGAACATAGTGATTTTCCCGGCACGTTAACCACGACAGCTGAAACTCTGATCAAACTCTGGACCGAGATCGGAGAACAAGTTTGTAAAACGGGAATCCACAAAATGTTGATTCTTAATAGCCATGGTGGTCAACCCCAAATCGTCGATATCGTCGCGCAACGTCTCCGCGCGCACAAACAGATGCTCGTCGTCGGAGTAGACACATTTCAACTCAGCACACCACCTGGTCTTTTCAGCATTGATGAACTCCGTTATGGGTTACACGCTGGAGAAATAGAAACCTCGATGATGCTCCATTTGCGGCCTGAGTCCGTGCGCATGGAACATGCGCAAAATTTCGTACCTAGCTCTCTGAAAATGGCCAAGCCATACCATCGACTAGCACCGCACGGACCGGCACGATTCGCCTGGCAAGCACAAGATTTACACAAGGCTGGCGCATGTGGCGATGCTGCTAGTGCCGACGCTAAACGGGGGTCGGAAATCATCAAACATATGGTAGATGAAGTGGTGCTGATTCTGCGCGATATGGCCCGATTCCCGCTTGCTAACCTGCAATATGAACGCTGAACCCACAATCGACACCGACGGTGCATGGGTATCAGTTCGGAACCATCTTGTTGGCGATACTTCAGGTGCTATCACGATTGATAGTTCAGGTTTCTGGCACTGCAGCCGAGCCCTATCCGACGCAGCCACACAGTTGCTCGATCTCTATGCACCCCTGCTTGCTAAAAACAAAACCTCTGGACTGGTGGTTGCACATCTTGGTCAAACCCTGGACGGATTCATCTCTACTAAGAGTGGTGCCTCACATTACGTTACTGGCCCCGAAAATATCATCCACCTTCATCGGATGCGTGCATTGTCCGACGCAGTTCTAGTTGGAGCAAACACCGTCTATATTGATGACCCAAAACTCACAACGCGGCTCGTTACTGGCGACAATCCGGTTAGGGTCGTTATAGACCCAGAACGCAGGCTGCAACAAACCCACACATTATTCACAGATCCGTCAGCACAAACATTAGTACTTTGCACACCAAATGCCGCGAACAAGGGTGGTTGCGTGAGGCCCCATGTGGAAATCGTACTGGTGCCTTCAAAAACACGACACCTGAACGCAAGTGCGTGTATAGAAGCGTTACACGCACGCGGTCTTAACCGCCTTTTCATCGAGGGCGGTGGCGATACGGTTACGAGGTTCGTTAAAGCCGACGTTGTGGATCGTCTTCAAATCACCGTTGCTCCGGTGCTTTTCGGTGCGGGTCAACCTGGGCTGCGCTTGGCCTCGACAACAACCCCTGACCAAGCATTCCGTCCACAGTGTCGTCAAATTCGATTAGGAAACGACATTTTGTTCGATTGCCAACTCTCTTAAAGCATGGGTTGAGTTAGTTGGGTACACGCATACTTATCACCGTTCCGGCCATGCCCAAAGGTCAACATGGCCGACGTTGAGGTATGATTGACATGCTTCAATTGCAGCTAACCGAAAACTGCGCCAGCGGGACACTCGCTCAGAGCATTCCTCGCCTTCGCCTCCAGCCAAGTTGCTCCAGCCCCTAACTAATGTCCCCTGAAGAGTACCGTTATCCGGTCCAAGTAACCATGGACTTGGGGCTGTTACGGATTGGTAGCCCACTATCGCCAGCTCACGGAGCAATACGCGAATAGCATCAGATCCAAGCGCAGGACCCATGCCTTTGTCACGCCGTTGATGTTGGTTGATTGCATCGCATACATCGTGATCATCAGGATGCGAAGGGGTGAAATGAAATTTCCCATCATAATTGAGGCACGTGTATAGAGTAGCCCCCACCACAGAACACCACCTTGCTAGATCTCGGCACCAAACCTCAGAGACTAGGTCAAGGAGCGCCGAAACAGTCACCAGGTCGACAGGCGGAGCTATATTATTAAAACCAGCTCCCAAATCCCGCGCGTCAAAGACAACCCTATAGTCTACCCCCTTACCCATCGCCCGCCAACAATTGTGCATCTCTTGGGTTGATAACCCTCTATCGTGCCCCCACGCTGAGAGTCGTGTGTTTGCCTCCTGCAGGAGCGTGCCCGAACGGTCAATTAACCTCCAAGTCTGACTTGAGACGATGTCTGGCGCAAGCGCACGCAAGCAACTCCCCGTCCCTGCACCAAGGTCAACCACTGCAATATGTTCACATCCATCCGACCATTGGACAAGTCGCTCAATCAATTCAGGTGCACGCGCCGCTACATCAGCTGGCTCACGCAAATCGAGCCACTCGGCAGAAAAAGCACTCATCCCGCCATCAATTCCCGCAACTGTTTTTCCAAGCAGCGCGCAGCAACATCCCATGATCTGCCCCGTAGTCGGCTAGCTCTAGCACCTGCCTTTAGCCTTATACGGAGCCTTGGCTCATCAAAAAAACGCATAAGGGCAGAAGTAAGATCCCGACTACTTCCCGGTGGAACCAACAGACCAGCGTTAGTCGGCACCGTGACTGGAATAGCTCCAACGCGGGTCGCAACGATTGGCACGCCACACGCCAACGCCTCCGCCAGCGCCATACCATAACCTTCATGCTGCGAAGCCAACACAAACAAATCAGCGGAGTGGTATTGTCGAGCCAACGCAGATTGGCCGAGCACCCCTCGGAATTTTATCCGGCTTTCAAGTCCAAACCTCGCAACACATTTTCGCACGTGGGCGGTGGTCACCGGGTCTCTTTCTAGATCACCAACACAGGACAGCCTCCATGACTGTTTACGGAGCGGTGCCAGCGCGGCGATTAGCAAGTCATGTCCCTTACGCGGCGTGACGGTGGCGACGCTGAGGAGATTTATGACGGCCTTACGCGGCCCTACCGCAAGCGGTGCTGCATCGACTCCCGGCTCAATCACGACCAGCCGATCTGGACCAACCCCATAATTTGAGGCCAATGCGGCCGCGGTTGTTGAACTTGTAACCACGACACGAGCACACATTGCCAAGACGCGTCGTTCTTGAACCCAAAGCAAAGATTTCTGCGCGGCGGTAATACCTGTCTCTTCGGCAAGCGGATGGTGAATCAATCCAATCAACACGAGACGTGCGGAGTGCCTCTCGATCAACTCCACCATGGGGGCCAATGCCAACCCATCAATAATGACAAGTCTATCGTCCGGGATTCTCCCCAACACTTCGGATGCTTTATCCAAGGAACTGGCATGTGGGAAAGGAAAACCGTCCGGCAGTATATGTCGACACACTTTCCAGCCACGGTCCCATAATCCATCGACAATTCGGTTATCGTAGATGTACCCCCCGGTCAAAGTCTCAGGATCGCCGGGAAAAATGAAGTGAAGCTCAAACATCCTTAGGCGACCTAGGTCAGATGCAAAAAAAATTACAAGGGCGGCCGAGTCAAGTTTACTAATGCTGACATCTTCAATCTCGTGAAACACCAAGTGCGGCCTCATAGCGTGCCCATGCAATATGCGATTCATGCAAGGTGACTGACATCGTCGTCAAACCGGAAGCATCGGCACCGAGCGCACCTGCTTCAACGCGTTTGGAAATCCGTTCAAATACCACCCCGGCCAACATCTCTGTAGTGGTATTGGAGCCCAAAAAAGACGGCTCCTCATCAAGATTACGGTAATTCAGCTCGTCTAACACCTCCCGCAAAACGACACTGGCTAGTCCGATGTCGACTACTAATCCGTTGCCATCGAGATCTGGTCTCTGAAACACGACATCAACCACATATGTCGCACCATGTAACCTTTGTGCAGGCCCAAACACCTTACCGTCGAAGCTGTGTGCAATCATAAAATGATCGCGAACCGACACGCTGTACATTACTCAACCTCCTTGCATTCAGGGACGTGCATGTCAGCACCAGGATAAATAATTCGGTGACACAATTCCCCGCTCGGATCCAACGCAAGCCTTTCCATTGTTGTAGGCAAATCCTCAAATTGGCTCTGCCCCGAAAACAAATGATCGAACACATCATCAGCAAGGAGGTCTAACGCCAAGGCAAGTCGGCGGCCACGATTCCAACGTGCGCGCTGCATTACTCCCACCATTCCCACCTGTGAAGATTGCAGCGTCACTCGTTTTACGTGAAACGATTCCCCTAAGGGTAAGGGAACGGTTTGGGTTCCAAACCAACTCATCTCTAAAACCGTTGCCTCAAAACCGGCCAAACGGAGCGCAGTGTTCAAGCCCTCCGGGGCGCCAGATGCATGAATCACCAGGTCCGCTTCTCCGACTACCGAGTCGACCGACACAAACCGCACCCCAAGCGCCTCAGCAACCGCTGCCTTCCTCAAATCGATGTCAACCAATTGCACGTCAACACCGGGAACTCTGCTAACAAGATAAGCCATCAAACACCCCACCACGCCGGCGCCCACTACAACAATTTTCCCACCTATTACCGGAGGTGCATCCCATAATCCGTTGATGGCGGTTTCCATGTTCGCTGCCAAGACAGCACGCGCTGCTGGGACCGTCTTCGGGACCGGCACCACGTCATCCAGTGACACCACGTAATGATCTTGGTGAGGGTAAAGGCAAAATACGAGGCTCCCGAGAAGATTCTTCGGCCCTTCCTCAATCTGGCCAATATTCGCGTAACCAAATTTGACCGGACCAGGGAACTCCCCGTCTTGGAAGGGTGCGCGCATGGCCTGGTATTGGCTAACCGGGATGTCTCCAGCGAAAACCAGTCGTTCCGTGCCAAGACTGATTCCACTGAAAAGAGTGCAAATTCGAACTTCGCCTGCTTTCGGCTCCGCCAATGGCATGGCAACCAACTCACCCTTCCCCGGTTCCTGCACCCAGTAAGCGCGTGCGAAAATTTGGTCGTTCATAGTTTCATGCCTTGCGGATTATAATTGTGCCAGCACTTATGAACTGTACCACGACTGCAGCCATGAACTCTTGCGTTGGCCCTAAAATCCACGGCATGCTGACTATTCTGAACCAAGACTGGAGCCATCTTGCCACCACTTATTAATATCTGGATCACCCGTTCACTTCCGGCCAGACCCATCATAAGTCCAATTGCTCATTTTGGTCTCGGCATGCTTGGAGTCATATTCGGGATTCACATATTTGCGACAGAATGGGGTCTTCCTTCCCAATCTTTGCTTCAGGCACTGGGGATATACAGCGGGATAGGCTTACTAGTAATCATCCAACTGCCAAACCGCATGCCTCACTCGAGCTTTGGCATAGCAAATCGAATAACGCTCATACGAGCGATTATAGTATCTCTCCTTGCAGGAATGGTCGGACATTCATCAGTTATCACTGAGTCAGGCCTTTGGTTGATATTGTTCTTTGCCGCGGTGACGCTAACACTGGACGGAATCGACGGCTGGGTTGCTCGCCGATTGCACATACAAAGTATGTTTGGTGCATGTTTTGATATGGAGGTCGACGCCGCTTTTATTCTCGTTTTAGCAGTACTGACCTGGGAACTTGAGAAGGTTGGTGGCTGGGTGTTGCTAGCAGGGGCTATGCGCTATCTGTTCATGGTCGCCGGTTTGCCTATGCACGCGCTCCGACGACCTCTACCTGCAAGCCGGCGACGCCAAATCGTGTGCGTAACGCAAACGATGGCGTTGTTATTTGCACTGTGTCCCTCCGTTGGACCCGTGACCGCTAGCACTTTAACTGGCATGGCGTTGTTCCTCCTCATCATATCCTTTGGGCGAGACGTTTCTCTGCTACTTGCGACTACACCCTCGGCAGGAGATCACTCATGAGTACAATTTTTCGGGTTTCAAATTTAGCGACGCTAATATTGATCCTGATCTTAGCTCTGGGAATTAGAATCGGTCACCCCCAAGCAGCGCCGGCGGAATACACTATCGATCCGGACCATTTCAGTGTTGGGTTCCTTGTTGAACACATCGGTTACGCAAAGATACTCGGCATGTTCCTAGAAGCGGAGGGCCATTTTATTTTCGACGAAGAAGCTGGGTCATTATCAGAACTTAACATTGTAATTTACACTAGGAGTGTATTCACAAATCACAAAAAGCGAGACAACCATTTGCGTGGCCCCGATTTTTTGAATGCAAAAGAATTTCCGAACATGACCTTCAAGGGCACTTCCAGTGAGCAAACTGGTGACCGGACCGGCCAAGTGCATGGTCTTTTAACTCTACTCGGCAAATCTTTACCGCTGAGCCTGGACGTGACCTGGAATAAAAGCGGCATATACCCGTTCGGTCACAAAACACATACCATCGGCATTTCTGCTCGTAGCAGTTTTCGGCGCAGCACCTATGACATGAATTATGCAGTAGGCAATGGTTGGGTGGGGGACGAAGTCGAGTTAATCATTGAACTTGAAGCAATCCGACAATAGCTGTTATCGCACCATATCCGAATCGATTTGCTATGCCGATTTGGACAAAAGTGCTTGGAATTGGTTTTGCTTTATTAGCACTAAATGCCTCCCTTAGTTTTCACAATATTTGGCCAACACTTTGGGTTCATCTTAGACCGGAATTATCGGTAGAAGCAGCAGCAATTTTGCTGTTCGTTGCCATACGAAGCGCTTGGTTTGGTGCTATGAGCATGCCGACGAGATATTTGATTGCAACGGCTCTTTTGTTTTTGGTACTCGGCCGCTACGTAGATGTAACTGCACCGGCATTGTATGGGCGCCCAATCAATTTCTATTGGGATGTGCAACATATACCGCGCGTTGCCGCGATGATCCTTAAAGATGACCATGCTTGGTTGGTCATCATTAGTATGCTCGCTTTAACCTTGGTTGCAGTATGTTTGTTCATGGGGCTTTCCTACGTGTTGGCTGTACTCTCGCGTGCCGTACAAAGGCCTCAGACACGACTTTGTCTCGGTAGCCTCGCAGCGTCAGTATTGACACTTTACGCAATTGGAATGGCAAGCCGTGAGGTTGCCACCGAAAGGTGGTTTTCAATCCCCGTGAGTTGGATGTATGTCCGTCAACTTAGTTTTGCCCATGCTGCTCTTGTAGGCCACCCATCGGACGGCCGCTTTGCTCCAGGTCAGAGTTTGAATTCGGATTTCGCCCAGCTGAAAGGGCGTGACGCCTATCTAATTTTTCTCGAGTCGTATGGCGAAATCGTATTCAACGAGGCCACCATCGCGCAAGCATTGGTTCCAGCTTTTAAAGCCTTATCAGAAAGTGCGGAGAAAGATGGATGGCATGCTGTCACAGCGTCGTACGAAAGCCCCACCTTTGGTGGCGCATCGTGGCTCTCACATGCCACCCTAATGACGGGCGCATGGATTGCTGAGCAAGACAAGTATCAACTTTTATTAACCACTGATCGCCGAAGCCTTGTTCAGCACTTCCAAGACGCAGGATACCGCGCAGTCGCACTGATGCCGGGCCTGAAAATGGCGTGGCCAGAGGGTGCATTCTATAACTACGACAAGATTTGGAATGCTACTGCACTCAAATACCGAGGTCCCACCTTCGGCTGGTGGCGCATTCCAGATCAATATAGTTTGGCCCGCTTTTATAACGCTGAGGGGGCTAATAATGATCGCCAGCCCTTATTCGTTTTCTTCACTACGATAACAAGCCACATGCCTTTTATCCCCACACCCCCCTATCAAATCGATTGGTCGCGACTACTCTCGTCCACACCATATGACGAAGACATGCTCTCATCAGCACTAGATGTCTCCCTTGATTGGGACGATTTGCGAACTGCTTACACTAGAGCCATAGAGTATGACCTCCACGTACTTGGAGATCTTTTGAGAATAACAGCCCATCAAGAACCAATCATTATAGCACTCGGCGACCATCAACCTCCGGCCCTTGTGGCCGGCGCTGGCGCCTCTTGGCTCGTACCGGTCCATATCTTTGCGCGCGAAGAGGCAATTCTACAGCCATTCATCGATTCTGGTTTTCGAAGAGGGCTTCGTCCGAAAGGACCTGCACTCGGTCGATTAGATCAATTGCATGGACTTATTTTGCGAGGCTTTGATTCCGGCTGGCGGAAAGAAATTTATGACTAACACGCTTTTCGGGAATAAAGAGTCGTATCTAAAACAGTTTAAGGTCCTGACAATCGGAAATTTAGCAAACGGTTTTGCAATCTTCATCTCTGCATTGGCCAGCTTCGTCTTGTGGAGCACGCTTCACCGGACAAGTCTGCCGCCTGATTGGAATGATTTAATCGATGGACTTTCCTACAGCCCCTACGAACGTTGGCAAAACCCAATTGATGCGCTACCACAAACAATAACCATTGCTCATGATATCGAACAGCTGGCCGGGATTACAAGGATGCTCCGTACCTATAGCGTGCTGGGCCCAATCGCTGATCTAGCAACACAAGCTGCTGATGCCGACATACAACTTTTAGCAGGAGCATGGACAGGCGTTAGTCCGAGACATGACGAATACGAACTTTCGGCTTTAATTGAACTCGCCCTGGATCACGAAAATATTACTCGCCTATTAGTCGGCAACGAAGTACTGCTCCGCAAGGCGCTCCCAGCGGATACACTCCAAAATCACATTGAAATGGTTCGTTCTGCCACGGGAAAACCTGTGAGCACCGCCGAACCGTGGCATGTTTGGCTCGACCATCCGGCGTTAGCTGATGCCGCTGATTTTCTTGCGGTCCACATCCTCCCCTATTGGGAAGGCATCCCCGTTGATCGAGCAATCCCGTACATCGATCGTCGTCTGCACGAGTTGCAAGAAACGTACCCCAACAAATCTATTTTGCTAGCAGAGGTCGGGTGGCCGTCCGCCGGCAAGCGCGTTGGGGCCGCGAAACCTTCCCGTGTTAATCAAGCATATTTTGTCCGTACGTTTCTTTCCTACGCCAAAGACAATAATATCGACTATGTCCTGCTCGAAGCCTATGACCAACCTTGGAAGATAGCTGCAGAAGGCCGTGCGGGCGCGCACTGGGGTGTGTTTGATGCTCACCGGCAAACGAAGAAGTGGCCTCTAACCGGCTCGGTGCGTGAGTTACCTAATTGGCCGTACTGGGCAGTGTTCGCCTTGTTAATAGGGGCACTCTCCCAGGCAATTTATCTTCACCACTGGCCCGACCTCTCAATTGTCCGAGCTGTTTTATTTGGGCTTTGCTTTCAGGCGTGGGGAGCCGGATTGCTATGGCCATACATATCACTCACCAATCATTATTTAAGTGGGCTTGGATTAACAGTTTGGCTGGCCCTAAGCGCAATCCAATGCGTACTGTTCGCACTTTTCGCTTCTGATCTCGTTGAACTCGCAAATGTCACTTGGCATAAACCACGTCGCAGTTTTAAGGGTGCCAGATCCTTACTCTCCGACAAGGCCCCATTCATCTCTATCCATGTCCCATGCAGCAACGAACCACCCAAAATAGTGATTCGCACTCTCACCTCGTTGTCTCGGCTGGATTACCCCAATTACGAAGTAATTGTCATAAGCAACAACTGCAGGAATCCGATGCGCTGGCGCCCAGTAAAAGCCGCTTGTGCACAGCTTGGATCCCAGTTTCATTTTATCCACCGCGACCATTGTCCAGGCTTCAAGGCAGAAGCACTGAATCTTGCACGTAACTCTGCTGACAAAAGAACCCAGATCGTCGCTGTAGTGGACAGTGATTACTTGGTGGATTCGGATTGGTTGCAAACCCTTATGCCAATATTTGAAAATCCTGACATAGCAATTGTGCAGGCTCCGCAGGACCACGAACCGCCCGGCCTAAACAGCTTCAAGCGAAAATGTTTCTGGGAATACGCTGGATTTTTTCAGATCGGCATGGTCCAACGCAATGAGGCAAACGCTATCATTCAACATGGCACTATGACTTTGATCCGCAACGCCGCGCTCGAGCAGGTTGGTGGTTGGGGAGAATGGTGCATAACCGAGGATGCAGAACTAGGCCTTCGCCTGCTTACCGCTGGCTGGAAATCTGCTTACGTAGCCAAATCGTTCGGACGTGGACTACTACCCGATGAATTTAATGCATACAAAAGCCAACGCTTCCGATGGGCCTACGGTGCGATGCAGATCCTCAAGCGATACGGGCCAGAGTTATTGGGCTTTCGCCAATGCCGGTTAAGTTTGGCACAGCGTTACCATTTTATCGCCGGTTGGCTTCCGTGGTTTGCAGACGCGGGTGGCTTCCTTTTTACCGTTGGAGCACTGGCTTGGACCGTTGCGATGACAGTCGTCCCTGACCAGCTTCCACCCCCGATAGCATTATTTATGGTACCCGTGTTGTTTCTTTTCCTAGCTAAGCAAGTGCGCGGCTACGCGCTTTACACTATGCGGTTAAATTGCACACGCCTTGACCGTTGGCGGGCTGCCCTAGCTGGGCTAGCGCTTAGCCATACGGTGGCACGAGCAATCCTCACCGGCCTAATTACGAGAAACGCGCCATTTCAAAGAACACCCAAAGACATATCCAATATCAGTCCGCGAGAAGCCCTTACAACAGCAACCACGGAATCTGCCTTACTTATCGCGATTATGACTGTAACCATAGGCTATAGCTTGCGCTGTGACTTAGGCGACCCTTCCAACATTTTGTGGTTGTTAATTCTAACAACGCAGGCGGCTCCTTATATGGCAG
>JYMV01023966.1_pt1 | contig 15463 bp, 12 predicted proteins | sample 338911 | NCBI WGS metagenome assembly JYMV01 (sample SAMN03354496, study PRJNA234377) | hydrothermal vent metagenome | biome: Deep sea; feature: Hydrothermal plumes at the Eastern Lau Spreading Center, Western Pacific Ocean; material: Seawater | place: Tonga | collected 2009 | depth 2000 m m
CGTTAGAGAGGGCTCGCCGAACAGATTGGCTCCAAAATCGAGGTCATCAATATCAAAAAGAACAGGTTCTCCAGCCTCGTTACGCCATCTTGGCAGGCATTCCACTGATTCCACCGTATGAGTAGCTATCAAAACCCGATTGTCACTCATGCCTTCAAGGGGGGTTCCAGAAAAGCGTGGATTGGCTTTGTGAAGTTCAATAAAGCCGGCGGCTCGAGCCATTTGAATTCCCGTGTTAACCGGCACATTCATATCACCGGCGGTCGGGACAACAAGCACGTTGGACCCGGGAACAACCGAAGGATCGTAATCAAAGTTCAAGGGGTTGTCGTAATGAGGTGCATATCGAACCGGATCGCCGCCTTCAAGAATCATTGCGCTGATTGCCATCATGCGACGCAAGTCTGGAGAGTTGCGCTTGAGCGCCAAACCCTTTGCTATAAGAACCAATGGCGAGCCCTCTGGATAAAGCGCTCCCTGAAACACAGCATCCCGGCCAAAGGTATTAAGAGTGGCCTTCAGAGTCGTTGAATCACCGTCATAGAGACGAATTTCAACCGTGTCTCCCAACGCAGCCGTATCCATGACGGTCACCGGTGCACTGGTGCCCGCATTGTTCAGTCCCAGTAACGGTCGCTTGTCCGTCGCAGTCAGTGCATCGCCTTCAATGGCTATGCGGAATTTGCGATTACTTGGAATCACAGCGTATTGCATTTCTCCGTTGACCGTATTGATGACTTCAAGGCGGTCACCCGGAACGGCTGCCGCGATCTCAGCAAAAGCGACTTTCCGGCTCTTGTTCACATCATTGGCTAAGAATGACAGGCTAATTCCGCCGGTCTCCAATGGGTTGGCAATCACAAAAGGCCCCATAATGGGCAAAAAGACCGCCTCAGGCACGCCGCCCTGCCTGCTCCGAACGGCAATATCAATAAGACCCGCACCACCCACAATCGGAATAGACGCTTGAAGCGCAGGCTCAATGCCCGCCATCACGCCGGTGACGATACCGCCAAGAGAGCCACCCATCATGAAGTAGTTGTCACCATCACCGCCCATGTCGACAATCCCGTCTCCATCAAAATCACCTGCCAGATCGCCGGAACCGTCACCGTTGGTGTCATAAACCCAACGCCGCTCGCCATCAAATGAGCGGAAAATACGAATGAATTGCATATGGTCAACGATAGTTTGCCGGACCACATCGCGTGTATGGAAGATATCGGCGGTCCAAAAGTCACCGCCGGAATCAGGTTCACCGTCGTTATCGAGATCTCTGGCGCGTCCCTTCAAGAGAGACTCGGCAAAGTACTTGAGCGGACCCACAGAACCAATGAAGGAGGTAAAGAAATCCTTGAAGCTCTGCTTCTGGCCGCCAATGTCGAGTGTGCCCCCGGGCATTTCAAATCCATGGCCAAACGCATCCAATCCACATACCGCAAGCCCAAAGCGAGTGATCTGTCCCGCAAAAGCCAATGTTTCCACTCGACTGGAGGTGTAGCCGTGACTGTAAATCACGGTCTTGAACGGCTTGTTTCCATGCGCTTCCGTTCGCTTGGGAATTGCGCACCACCAGGTCACTTCATCGGTGCCGCGAACAGATTCACCGGTAACAGGATCGATCTGGAAAATCTCGTCGTCGTCGGCCGGGTAGCCCTCCGATGCAATACCATCCTTATCCGACAGAAAATTCGGAGTGGTGAAGGTACCCATGACCACACCGGCAACATTGGAATAGCCGTCAATCATGGGGCCCTGCTGCTCAGGCTTGTCCGTCAATTCGCTGGCCACCAATGAAATAATGGTCTTGAAATGCTCACCTCTGGCGTAGAAGGGTGAATCCTCCTCGGTGCTGAGCATATCGAGTTTGAACCCTGTCACTGGGTACTCGTTGGCCAAATAAGCCATCTTTCCGTGGCCGTAAATGCCTGCGCGCACCCATTCGAGCTCACGCGTGGAAATAGACGTTGTGTAAGTCCAGGCAAAGGCAACCTCGTCTTGAGACAAACCCAAATCGGACAAAATCTCATTCAACGCGGCCAAATCGTCGCTCTGACTGGCGTGAGTCTTACCCGGCCACGGCGAACGCACAGGATGACCATCGTTATCCACAAGGCGAGTGGTCAGCACCACTGCGTATAGATTGCCCTGACGCAAGGGCAACACGGGGCGCACAATCAGCGTGTTGGTTTCCCTTTCCCAAAATGTCGCCAGATTCTCGTAGGACAGAAACTCGTTGGTCAGCAGATTCTCCGATTCGCAAAGCACCTGGTCCGGCTGCCATCCTTCGGGTAATACGTCGACGATGCTGAGCGTGGGATCAATGTAGTTTGGTAGGTCGAGCACACCATCCCAGTCCGTATCTTCTCCGGGGTCCAATACGCCATTGCCATTCACGTCTTCATTAACAACCTCCAACAAAATGTTTGAACTCAATGCCCGAGGATCGTTCTCAAAGTAGTTATTTCGTTTTTCCAGAGCTAACGGGAAATTGCCGGAACCAATGTCGAGCGGCCAGGACTTACCAAACTCGGGAGACTCACGATCAATGTCGACCAGATACATGACATCGTCGCTCATGTCGTCGTTCTTGGCATGTCTCTCAACAATATTACTCAAATCAAGCGGACTATTAAAAGACACTGTGATTGGCGCAAAACTGGCAAAACCATCTAATGTGTCCGCCTTCGCGCGTAAATCCTGCTCCAGGTAAGTGGGGGCGATCTTGCTCACGTTAACAAAGCGCCCGGTCGGTGACGCGGGATCAATACGAGTCGCTACGTTGTTAGGTAACGGTATGTCCGGCAAGGGCTTATGGAGCAGGTCAAAAACCACAACGGGGCCCTGCCCTTGCGCTGAATCTCCCAACGGCGAAGACGGGGGTTCTCCCGTGCAGGCAAATACGAGAAGAGCAATACCAAGGACTACAATCTCACGTTTTAGCATAGGCCCTCATAGCATACGGCAAACTCTTCAGGCTAGTAGGACTGTGTCCTTGCGAGCCATCATCTCGAGAGCGCTGCCGTTGTTGCATGTTTTCGGGGATGACATCAGGACGCCGGGTATCAGCGGCCCCTCGAACAAGATCGTCCAAACACCGAGCTCATGTGCACGCACCGTCTTCGTCCACCAGATTGTCACAGTCGTTATCTTTGTTGTCACAGATTTCCGGCGCGTCGCTATAAATATCTGCATCCAACGGGTCACAATCGTGATCGTCCGGATCACCGTCACCATCATCGTCCAGATCGCACTTATTACCTTTGCCGTCCTCGTCGGTATCCAACTGGGTTGGGTTCCAGTCTGTCACGCAATTGTCAGTAGCGTTGTCCACGCCGTCGTCATCCACATCGCCCTCTTCCATGCAGTCCGCAATACCGTCCTCGTCTGAATCCGGAAAAGTCTCGTCCACCTCACCGTCACAATCGTTATCGACACCATCACATGACTCTTTCCAGGGAATCTGTGCATCGCACACTGATTTGCCCTTCTTGCAACTTTTGTGACCAATACAACTCCCAAAGACATTGGTGAGCGAGCACGCTTCAGGAGGCGCATTGTCGATCTGACCATCGCAATCGTTGTCAATGCCGTCGCACACCTCCACACCAGGCCCCGAATTGCCCGGCACACAAACCGTGCCTTTTTTGTCCGCTCTACATTGCTGAATACCATCTTCACACAAGTCCGGGTCAGGACCATCGCAAGGCTCATCCAACTCCGGATAATCCTCATCCACTTCGCCGTCACAGTCGTTATCCAGGCCGTCGCACAATTCCGGTCCCGGCTGTATGGGAGCGCACAGTAAAATACCCTCCACACACTTGCTTTTTCCGCCACATTTCAAAGTGCTTTCCGGATCAACACACGGAATATCGTCCAACGCTTCATCTACGTAACCATCACAGTCGTTGTCCAAACCGTCACAAATCTCGACGCTACAAATTTCCGCCACATCCTCTTGCTGACCAGTATCAGAATCGCCTGAATCACCCGACTCGGCATCCGGCATACCCACGCTATCTGGGAGTTGGGTGTCCGATGGCAGCGTTGCCGTTTCATCCAAAGCACACCCCAACACAAATGCGATGCTCACCAAAATCCGGAAGGTAACTCTATTCATCTACCACTAGACTCCCACGACTATTATGCAGATTCAATCAATGCAGCGCATTCCAATATTCGTTCACAAAAAAGCGAAGGCGGCGCACAGTTCGCTCTACTGCGCGTCAGAAAACCCGCCCTTGTTCGAATAAGTGCCACAATCAAATGCACCGAATCCAGGCGCGGCCACCGGCACCAGGAAGATGAAGCATGACATCTATAATCTGACCCAAATGGATGATTTGGCTTCAATCACAATAGACCAGGCGTTGTTGAAATCTTGTCACGCAACTGATTTAGGGCTGGCATTTGACTCTCACACATATAAACTGCCCCCGATTTGCACTCAAGAGGAACAATATGAGCGACACACACAGCAATATTCAGAATCTGGTCGACAACAACCCCGTTGTCTTATTCATGAAAGGGAATCGAAACTTCCCGCAATGCGGTTTCTCCGCCACAGTGGTTCAAATATTGGATGAACTCTTACCCGAATACGAAACGATCAACGTTTTGGCAGATCCCGAAATACGAACTGGCATCAAGAGCTTCTCCAATTGGCCCACAATCCCTCAACTCTACATTCGTGGTGAGTTTGTCGGTGGATGCGACATCATAAAAGAAATGTATAGCGATGGCGGTTTACAAGACATGCTGGGCGTTGAAGAAGCCGAAGAGGTGGACCCACCCAACATCACCATTACCGCTGCTGCTATCGAAGCCATTCAAGGCGTTGCCGCTGACCAGGAAGAAGGTGACTTACGCCTGAACATCAGCAGCCGCTTCGAATATGGGTTAGACCTCACCAAGGCCGGCGCAAAAGACGTTATCATTGAGACAAACGGCGTTCGTGTCGTTATGGATCGCGGAAGTGCTCGACGAGCCGAAGGCACCATTATTGACTTTGAGGAGACCAGCACCGGCGCAGGATTCGTCATCTCAAACCCCAACGAGCCTGCATCCGTTCAGCAAGTGACTCCGGAACAGCTTCAAGCCCTCATGGCCGGTAACGACGAATTAATGCTCCTTGACGTTCGCACGGATGATGAGCGTGAGATCTGCACCATTCCCGGCGCATTGCCCTTTACCCAGGAGCTCGAAAAGAAAATCATGGACCTCGACAGAAGCACCGGGTTGGCTTTTCATTGCCATAGCGGTGGTCGCAGCCAACAGGCCGCAGAGCACTTCCTCGCCCAGGGCTTTACCAGTGTGTTCAATCTGGCCGGCGGCATCGGCGCATGGGCAGACGACATTGACCCTGACATGAAACGCTACTAATCGCAGTGCCCTTTTTTACCAATAGTAAAAGTACTATCTTTGGGGGCCCACCCGACGATTGGAACGCATACCGTCGCTATCTCTACCTCCTGGCTAAGCTCCTTTTCTTTTCCACACTGGCCTACCTTGGCTTTCTGCTTATACGACAGGCCGGCGGACTCATTTTCATGCTGTTCATCAGCCTGCTGGCTGCTTACATCCTGGACCCACTCGTCGACTGGTTTGAACGACGCGGAATCAATCGTTCAGTCGGCATCCTAATTCTCGTTACAATCAGCGTTTCTGCGGCCGGCAGCTTCCTGCTCTGGATTGTACCCACCCTTATTAGCGAATTCGCTGACGCCGGCGCCCGAATCCAACAATGGCTGGACAAGGACCCTTCTCAGTTTATTGCTTGGCTTGGAGAAACACTCGGCATTGAGATTTCCCCGGAGCTCATGACCGAAATCAAACTCAAGGCTAGAGAAATCGCGCCTCAGGTCATTTCCGCCCTCAGCGAATTACTCCAGAGTGCACTGGCTCGGAGCATGGAAGTCGTCGGTTGGGCGCTCAACATAATCATGGTTCCAGTGTTCATCTTTTACTTTCTACGAGACTTCGACCACATGAAAGCATGGGTCGGCGAACAGTTGCCTCTGAAAGGCCGTGATTTCATCATCGAAAGAGCCCACCGGGTCGACCGCGTCGTGGGCGATTGGCTTCGAGGACAGGTCCAGGTAGCGCTGATTCTCGCGGTACTTTACGGAGTAGGCCTTGGTCTCACAGGTATCAGGCTTGGAGGACCCATTGGCATCATGACCGGACTGCTCTGTGTTGTGCCCTTCCTGGGCTTTGCGATTGGGCTGAGCCTGACCCTGCTCATGGTTATTCTCGATTGGCAGGGAGGCGGCATGCTTCTCGGTGTCACCGGCGTTTTTGTTACAAACCAACTCATAGAAGGCTACTTACTCACGCCCAGGATTGTCGGTGAGAAAGTAGGCTTGTCACCCGTCGCCATACTCATTGCATTACTGCTGGGCGGCGAAATGTTCGGCTTTCTTGGATTCTTATTGGCCGTTCCCGTTGCCGGTGCTTCCAAGACAATTGGCATAGAGATTATCGACTGGTACCGACAGAGCCATTACTACACAGGCGAAGAACAAAGTGAGGAGCGTATTATTGTAGTGTCCGAGGGTGGTCCACCGACCAACCCAGAAAAGGATGAATAGGGCTAGCCCATATCGCTTCGTTTACGCAGCATGACACGCTGCTGTTTCATTACATATTCCATGACTTGACGCTGCGAACGCTGAAACACACGCGATTGATCATCAACAAACTCAACACCATAACGCTCACCTTGCTGCCACTCCCTCACATAGCGGACTGTTCCGCAAATGCGGCAGGGGGCCATTTCTTCAGGGAGCTTGAACACCAGCGTAATGATCTCTCCAAGTTCCAACTTGAGAACGCTCTTATCTTTTATGTAAACGGCAATACCGCTCACCGAGAGCGAAATGATGGGAAGGTCTGCGTCCAACTCCCCTCCTCGACCGCTCACTGCCGCTGTCACAAGATGCCCCGACTCAGGAATTACACGGAAGGCCCGGCGGCGATTGAAAACACCCATAAGCTTGGGCGGCACCTGATCTTGAATGTGTCGCGCGTTCAGGAAGCGTAGACCATATCGGTAGCCATCTCCCTCTTTTGCTGCAAAGTTTACAATCGCAACAGCCTTAATGGGTTCGGGTAAATAAGGACCCAACAGGCGGATGAAAATACGCGTCTGTTCAGCCAGATAAGGTCCGTCGCTTCTCAATACCCGAACACCGGCACCATTGAAGGAGAGATTCACAATCTCAGCAGGAATGGTCTGATCCTCAACAACAAGTTCCACGCAGATCTGATACTTTTCCAGATCCTGAACCCGGTATTGTGTTCGTCTATTGGAGCCTAGGCCCGCTTGTGTCTCGTTGACCATCTTGGTCGGCACCCCCTATCAACCATATGGCCTATATAATGAACAAAGCTTCATTACAATAACATGGGCAATTATCCTGGGGTGATTTGGCCACACCCGCTCTCACAATGCGCGACACAATGTCACAAAAGCCAGGTCCGCTAATCTGGCCAACCTGAGTAAGCCATTGTATTGACGCCACTTTTAACTCTGAACAACAACAGGCACAGATCGTGCTTTTATAGTATTTCAGAACAATGATTCTAATTAAATTGGGGTCAATTGTTCCTTTTGGATCGTTCTTTTTTCAAACAAGATGTTGGAGATTATTAGAATGCAAATTTTGCTTATTGCTGCTGCTATCGCTGCAACCGGTGCGTTGGGTTACTTCATTTTTAACAAGGTCCGCGAATCACGACGCATCTACCACTTCCACCAGGAACAAGAGTAGACCACTCTCTGAAAAGTTACCGGTTCAATTCATGAGGAATCGGTAACTTAAATCAACAGCCAATGTGACAAACCACGGTCAAGAGACCTACGAGTGCGGCTTAAACGGGGAATCTTCTACTTGTTCCCGAACAGACTTCTTGGCCAACCTCAATGAGATTGCCAACACCACGAACGCAAGAAGCGCGAGTGACTGGTTCCATTTTTGGAACAACCAAAAATCATATGCACCATGAAATAGGGTAGCCAGCGCCAGGCCTTTGAGCGCAATTTGTGGCGCCGCCGAACTAAACTTCGCTTTTCCCACATAGTAGCCCATCAGCACACCCACTGCCGCATGCATTGGAACGGCAGTAAACATGCGTAAGAAGCCCACGCCCCATCCGTGTCCGTACACGTAAAATACATTCTCAAGAGTGGCAAAACCCATGCTCACCATGACCGAATATACAATCCCATCAAATGGTTCATTGAAGGCCGGGTGCTTGAAAGCATACCCCTTTAGCACACCGTATTTGAGTCCCTCTTCGACCAACGCCACAAATACAAATGCAATCACGGCGCTCATCAGAAGCGACTGGTTTCCCTCCATCGCATTACCAATGAGAATGCCTTCCAGGAGCGCGGCCGGAATGACCATAAACGCACCCAACAAAAAACTAACAAAGAGCGGTTTAAATGGTTCTCGATCGTACTTGTCGCGAAAATAGAAATAGGTCGCTATGGCCAAACCCGGGGCAATTGCGATGGCAAAAAGCGCTAGAGACATAACATCCTCATGACTTATCTTGAGATTGAAACACTTCCATTAAAACACAGATAGTCGCAAGTCCTCTATCCTTGAGCGCCCTACCCTGTTTTCTGCAGATCCAATGGGTATTGTTAAAACAAAGACTCCGGGATTCGCCGGTTCAAACATCAAAGGCGAGAAGCGGGCGCTCCTCCCAAAGATCAAGCGACTGTGTCTCGTCCAGAGTAACTGCGCCAAACTTCACGGAGTAATCATCTTCACCGCTGATATCATACATAACGCTGACTCCGGCAATATCCCAGCTTCCCGTGTCGGGACCAACAAGAATAACACTGTGCGCAAAACTGTTGGGACTGCATTCGCCAACCAGCTGGCTGTTAGCCAGCACACTCCCATCCACATTGTCCAGGGGCAATTGATGCCCGTTGAACTCAACACAAACAGGGCCGCTCCACCCGTTGGCTGCTGTTTCTATGGAGATCTGAATTCGATTAATGCGTGGCATGATTAGCTAAAATAAGGGTTCTTTCCGGCGCCGTGATCCGTGTCATCGTAAATGGCCCCCACAAAAGGAGCCGCCGTTCTAAAAGACTGATGAATGCCCTGTTTGAGTGTGAGGTCGGCAGCGCTACAACCCTGGCAGCCTCCTCCCATTTGAATGGTGACACTATTGCCTCGTACTGCAGTCAAGGTGATATGGCCCGAATGAGCCGCAACGCCTGGGTTTACTTCGTCGTCTATGCATTGTTGTATTTGCGTGCGAATCGTCTCCTGGTCGGGGATCTGTACTGTGAGCGCAGAATCCACCAAAGTCTCTCCTGACGCCAACGCTTCTCGAAGAATCGCCCCTGTATTTTGAGCCACACTTTCCCAATCCGTTTGTGCGTCGGCCTCCACTGCGATTACCAACGTACTGCCGTCAACCGTCACTGAGTCCAGATTGAATTCACTCATGAGTCGGTGCATGACCGGTGAGCTTTCCGCAGCTTCCGATGAATCAAAGTGCCAGGAAATTTCGTCCAAAAGCGTTCGATTGAGCATGAACAGGCAACTTTCGCCATCTCTTTGGGGCTGAGCCTTAATGCGAATGGTCCCGTCATCCGAGACCACTTCCTCTGCCACGATCACGGGTGCTCGCACCACCGTACGCTCGACCGGCGGTGCTGACGGAGCCTCAGTGACCGCAATCTGCGCCGTTCCTCGCGCCACCAGCGGACTGCTTACAGCATCGGTAGATCGGACATTGAAGCTTCCTCCTGTCGACTCTCTCTTTTGAGCCGCATCCAAGAGTTCCTTCAAACCTTTCTTTAGTCGACTTCTAAGTCCCAAACACTCACCTCTCTTAGCTATTCTACTCGACTATCGCCCATTAGGTTCACAAATTAATGATCTTTGATACCCAGCCTCATCGCTAATTCTCTCGGAATGAAGAAATGATTCACGCTAATTGCCGGATTATGAGAGTCCGGTGCAGTAAACGGATAAATAGTTCTACTCCGCTTCGAAAACATGTCCATTCGCATATATCCAGCTTGAGTAGCACACTCGTCCCAACTGGCCTGCAAGCCAACCTGTCGTTCCTCCGCCGCTGACAAATATGCCGGTCGCAAGCCCTGACCGGACTTCTCATGCACGTACTTAAACCCCGCATGGTAGGTATTCCAGCCCGTTTCCAGCAAATCGGCGACCGACAGCGCACTGGCCTCGGCGAACAAGAGCAAGAATCCGGCATCACAATATGCCTTGAAGATAGCCACCATCTTCTCGTCGTTTTGGTCACGAACTTCATGAAAACCATTACCCACGACCATCACCACGTCACGGGACGGCACCCCTAAACGCCGCAAGTATTCCAGCACCACTTCCGGCCGCCCAATATCGGCGTTGCGTATGAGTTCCAGGTTGGGGGGTAATTGGCGGCTTCCTTCCTTTTCAACAAGCGCCGCGTCAATGGCTTCATCTTCCAGGTCCGCCCCAAAATAACGAATATGCTCAGCGCCGGAACGGGCAAAACGTTGACGAATCGCTTCACCACGACCCATGGCGTGTTCCACAAACACTGTGTATTCAAACCCATAGCTTTCACAAAAGTTATCCAGAGCATCATTGGTCTGCTCAAAGGTGCTGCGATTTGCGTCCTGGCTCGCCGCAACATTAGTACCTCGACGAACCCACACCGTCCCCCGGCCATTGAGCAAGCTATCTCGTAGACGGCTCATATATGGATGGTAGGCCTCAATGATCCCGAATGGCCCTGGAGCACGATCGAAAACCCGCTTTCCAATCACGGTCGGTGACCAGCTCACATCGGCATGACAGATCAAAGCCCCACTCTTGACCAGAGTATTGAGCCCGGCGGCAATCAAGTGCGCTTTCTCAGTATCAAAATGACTCAAATCAAGGGATTTCCCGGCTGCCAGCCGAGCGGTCAGACCATTGACGCGCAGCGCTAGCACAAGGGGCACAATACGATACCCCAATTCAATTTCGTCCGACGAGGCCAGCCAGCCAATTTGTCCATCATGCACAGGCACCGGTGCTGTTCTTGTCACCTGTGAAAGTATCTCCACCTCAGATGCGTTGAGCTCTTCCCCTGCAAAAAGACGAGTCCACAGTGACGTCAGGATCGAAGGGGAATGCTCTAACACATCAATGTCATTCAACACAGCGCGTGCTCTGGGATGGCTGGTCAATAGAAAGCGACCCTGCATGGCGCGAACGTAGCCCCGCGCATGAAGCAATTCCATGTTGGTTCGAAGCTCTGCTGTGTTCAATCGAATCATCTCGTCATTTTGACGCACCCAACAGTTCTCCACGTCGAGAACTTCGCCGGCCAACATTCGCTCGGTGAGGCCCAGTTCACGGAAGACACCCAAAACAATTCGAAGTAGCCACAGATCTGTGGGAGCGGTCACTGAGGCTGTATTGAGAACGGTGTGAACCACTTTTTGTGCGCGAGACACGCTGGCACGATCGCTCTTGTTCAGGTCCTCCTCAGTGTCTATGAGGCTCACCACTCTTTCCGCCGCCTCGAGAACTTGACCGGCATGATTGAGAAGGTGCGGAATGTTGTCTCGAAAAGCAGAAAATGCATGCGGATTAAGATAGGGAAAGGCCGCACTGGACAACTCTGTATGACTGGTCAAGATAGGTATCAACTGCCGGGCAATCCAATCCCCCTCTAACGCCGGGTGTTTATGAAGGGCACGACCCAGAACGGCCAATCTTGATACTGACATGTGGCTATCGAGTGACATGCCTCGATTCTAGAACAGCGCAATCAGTAATAGCCATGAAAAATTAAAGGGCGGGGAAATGAACTGCGGGTGGCCGGCAATTGCCGACCACCCAGCCTGGATCTTCACCTGGAAATTATCAACACCATGTCCACTTCAGTGGCAAAGAATATCTAATTCTCAACCGGCCCGAAGGCTCTAACGAGCAGCTAACTCAGCAACAACTTCAACTCAGCTTCAACAACAACTTCAACAACAGCTTCAACAACAACTTCAACAACAACTTCAACTCAGCTTGAACAACAGCTTCAACTTCAAACCACATCGTCGGAAACGTCGTGGACCCTTCTTTACTGAGCAATATGTGATCCAAGACTCGAATCAGGCTTAAACGCCCGGAATCGCCAATTGAAGGTCAACTTGTGGTGTCATGTCCCCAGCACCAACCAGACAAAGTGATGGACAATTGGCCTCATGGGCAGTCGCTAACTCAAGATGGGGAAAACTCTTGTTTTTCGAGTTCTTCGGTCCAGACCTCTACACGATTTCGCCCGGCCGCTTTAGCCGCGTACATTGCCTGATCAGCGCGTTCCACAAGCAACTGAGCGTCGTCTGCATCTTCAGGGAAACTTGCCACACCCACACTCACAGTCACTTGGGCCAACGGAGTATTTCGACCGACTGGAAAGCTAAATGACTCCACAGCTTCCCGTAATTTGTCGCCAATCATTTCTCCCCTGGTGCCGGCGGTATCCAACAGCAACACCACAAATTCCTCACCACCATAGCGCGCCAAAATGTCGGTCGAGCGCAGCGTGTCCTGAAGCACTTGAGCTACGTGCCTCAATATTTCATCCCCTGCTTGATGCCCAAAGTTGTCATTGAAGGACTTAAAATTGTCCACATCCACCATCATGAGAGTCAAAGGATGCTGAGATCGAGCACTCCGTCTAAATTCAAACTCCAAAACTTCATTAAAATGCCGACGGTTGTGCACTTCAGTAAGCGAGTCTGTCACCACCAGAGTTTCCAAATTAGTAACCGCGCCTTTTAGCGCCGCATTTAGAACCTCGAGCTCTTCGTTCTTAGTTCGAACTTCAGCCGACCGCTCCTCTACTCGACGTTCCAGACTTTGCGTGTAACTTTGAAGTTCGGCGCCCATCTTGTTGAACGCCCCGGCCGCCAATCCCAACTCGTCCTCGGAATCAATTTCTATGCGCGCGCTCAAATCTCCTTGCTCCATCGCTTCGGCAACCTGAGCCAATCGACGAATTGGCGTCACGACAATACGAGATAACCCGGCGTACAGAACAACGCCCATAGTCGATGCAACACCGAGTAAAGTCAGCGCTAGCATCCACCGCAGTAAGTAAATCCTCTCTTCGACAGGACGCATGTCAAATGACGCAACCAGAGTCCCCCATCGCAATCCGGAAACCACGGGCATGGAAAGTTCAAGCACCGGTACAGCCTGTACGTCCTCAAAGCGACGCCAAATGGGTTGTTTGGCCTTCACAGCGCGTTCCCGAAAAGACTTAGCCGCGCTAACCAACCCGAATACTCCATCGGCAGAATTTGCCAAGAGACGACCCCGGTAATCCAACATTGTAATTGAAATCAATCCCATGTGGCGACCACCAGCCTGAGCAATCTCCGCCAGGTACCCATCCAATTGCTCAGTATCGCCCACTGCCGCAGCACCCGCGCACGGCACGGCCAAGGTACCCAAAAGAGCCGCTGCCCGGTCAACGGCTTCTTCCATCAGCACTGTCTGCTGCAGGTTAACCAGCAGGTAGCCCGCCACACTCATTACCAACAACACGACACTCGACGAAAGTACTGCCAGTCGAAAACCTATCCCCGAGCTTCGCGGTATGCGTTTTGGACTAACGGTTTTTCCCACGATGCTCCTCGACCTGTTTCAGGATCTCTCGAACCACACCGTAAGCCTCGTCTGTCACTGGAATAAAGCCGTTAATCTGTGCAGTGCGTGACAACACACGACGCCCTGGTGGAGTCCGGGTATTCAAACGAATAAAGGTCTCTTGGATTTTTCTTACGCCGCTGGCCGGGAACCCATCTCTGACGCAAATGCCGTCAAAAGGAATACGCCCCGCCTTAAAAAGAATCCGAAACTCCGCCGGATCAATCGGCCCTGAACTGAACTTGTGTTTTGCGGCCTCAGCAAGCATTCCTGAGCCTATGGCAATCGCATCAGCGCTTCCTAAAGAAAGTTCAGCAATCGCTTGCAAGTGACTACCGGCAAATCGAACCTGGGAAAAATCTTTTTCAGGGTCAATTCCGTTGTTCAAGAAAACCGAGTAAGGGAAAAGAAAGCCGGAGGTGGAGAACTCATCCACAAAAACCATCCGCCGATTCTTCAAATCGGCCAAAGTCATGAATGACGAATCCGCTGGAACAACAATGTAGGAAGAAAAGGTCGTATTACCTCTGGCCAGCTCCTGCGCTACAACCTGGAGCTTTGGACTTCCCCGTTTCGCCATTATGTAGGACAGAGGGGGCAAGAGAACGATGTCCAACTCCCCGGCAACGACGCGGCGAACCTGCTCCTCGTAACTCCTCGAAATATCGAGTTCTACTTTCATTCCCAAGTGACGACTTGCATAGACAGCCACCGGTTCAAATTGTCTACGAATAACTTCTTGGCTTAAATACGGTGTGACACCAAAACGTAGAGTAGTGAGACCTTTAGGTAAGTCACGTGGCAGCAGTCTCAAATCACCTTCGAGCGTAATAGTCGCCGGCTCAAAAACGACATTCTCAAGTGCCCCTTCCCTATCGGCTCCCGTGCATCCCAAAACCAGCACTGCTAATGTCACAAGAAATCGCATCCGACTGCGAGAATGCGATCCTCTGCTCATGTTTGCAACAGTCTACAAAACTTATATGCTTTTCGCGTATGGCAAATCGAATAGCAATCCTGCTCGCATTCACTTCATTATGTTGTTCTGATACCACCTCATCGACAGACTTGTCCCAAGCAAACCAGGACACACACGACACGGCTCCAGAGAGCGATAGCACAAATCAATCATCAGAATACCAACTCATGGACAACAACCTATGGCAGGCCGTGGATCCATCTGAGGACCCCTTTTGGCCACAGGACTCCACCGAGGTCGTTGTGTGTCCGCCTGATGCCTATCTTTCGGAAGATACCGGTGACGGCATTTGGTTTTCAGTCACGACCCGAGACTGCAACTATCTCACGGTAACCCAGCCTATACTGGCTGATCTCCCAGCAGGTGCCACGGTTCAAGTGCGGGTCTGGCATTTTACTATCACCTCCGGCCCCGGCAGCTATCACCACCTGATTGCGGGCGGAGACCCGGTAAAGACAGTCTGGGACGTGACCTTGGAGGTACCCACAGATTCCGGTGGACTGCTACCCTATGAACCGTTTGAATCCACCGTTTCAATCGAGAAAGGAGAGCCCCTCTTCTGGCACCTCTCAAACCACGGTAGTAATTCGTGGCATCTCATTGAACTCAAAGCCACCTATTGAATCTCTAGTTTCATTCGAGCGAAATCACCTCTGAACCAGCAAAGATCACTCTATTTGTGGGACCGATAGATCCTTTCATGAACTGATGCGTGCAAGGGCTAGACGAAAACACACCCTGAGGAACCTAAGATGCTGAAATTTCTAGCCATTACACTAGCCACACTCTGTATTTCCAG
>JYMV01022100.1_pt1 | contig 15462 bp, 12 predicted proteins | sample 338911 | NCBI WGS metagenome assembly JYMV01 (sample SAMN03354496, study PRJNA234377) | hydrothermal vent metagenome | biome: Deep sea; feature: Hydrothermal plumes at the Eastern Lau Spreading Center, Western Pacific Ocean; material: Seawater | place: Tonga | collected 2009 | depth 2000 m m
CGACAGGTCTGTCGGGCCAGCGGTACTTCCGATTATTGCAGGTCACATAACGCATGCTGATGTCAGGACATACAACAGGTCAGGGACCACAATTGTAGTATCGCCTGTTTTACAGTGGCTGATGTCGTGAGCGGCCCGGGTGTGAGAGGCAAAGGATCACCATCAGGTGAAGTCGCTATTACCGGATGTTCTTGATCGTTTTCCATGGGTTAAAAATTTGGTGTGGACGAATTTCAAGGAGCTCAAAGGTCACTAAGTTCCTTGGGGAGTAGTGGACACTATGAAATTAGCTTATGGCTTTAACGAGCTGCGGGTCAGAACACCCTCTGCTTTTACTTTACCTTTGCGTAACTGTTTGAACTTCACGACCAGATAGTCCAATTTTGGAGATAGCCAGTAATACAGTTGTCGGCTGGACTTCCGATCGATAAAGTAGCGCAGGCTTTGTACGGGCTGTCCTCCGATGATAACCGTTTCAGCTTGCTCTAATACAAACCGATACGGACGAAGCTGGTCACCCTCGTGTACTGTGTAAAGTGGCTCGGTCACACCCTGCTGAAGGTCAATTCGGGCCATGAGTTCGAACGAGAGTGGGTCCAGCACGTTGGGTGTCAGTGGCATGGTCAGTTCGGTACCGCGATAGTGGACGTCGCTTGTACCGGATGACCAGTCGAATTCAATCCGAATGGCTCGCCTACTATCTTCGGTGCCATCGTCCGCAGTGTAGAGATTGGGCCGTATTCGACCTGAATGCAGCTGAAAATGTGATTGCTCGACCAGTGTGCCAATGCCTGTGAGCGACCCCAGTCCCTTGAGTCGAGTCGATGCGGTCAAGTGATAGTGTTGGCCAGAACGGGTCAGTTCAACTTTTCGTTCAATGTTAAGGCCGGAACGGGTGATTGCGTAATCAGCTGAAAACGGTTCAATACTGCTGTCACTGCTGGCCTGCGCCGGCAGTAAAAATATCAGCAGCCATAGCGGCGAGCCCTTGGGACATAAGCAGCGCGAACTACGCTTTATATGGTGCAGTAGATTTCGAAAAATGTTGGAGGCCTGAAGCATAATCAGCCGGTATATTGTCGGGTGATCCAGATAGCAGACAAGGCCGGGCGCTCATTGTGTTCAATTTCGACAGTAATGTCATGGTGCAATGTCCATTCACCGGCTGTTCGCTCTTCGGCAAGTTCAAGCGTGAAGTGTGCGCGCACGCGGGCACCAGAGCGCACTGGGGTGATAAATCGGATCCGGTCAAACCCGTAATTGATGCTCATTCGCACGTCCTTGATGACCGGCAGTGTGGATTCGGCCATCTGTGTGAGTTGTGACAGCGTCAGGAAGCCATGTGCAATTGTTCCGCCAAAAGGCGTTTCAGTAGCTGCTCGTTCCGGATCAATGTGTATGAACTGATGATCGTTCGTGATATCGGCGAACTGATTGACCATCAATTGTGATAGCTGTATCCAGGGAGATATACCGAGCTTTGTTCCTTGCATGCTTTGCAGTTGGTCTACGGCAATGGTCGTCAGTTTTGTCATGAAACCTCCCGGCAAAGAAGATATTCCCTGAAGTATCGGCCTGACAGAGTAACGTCGGTTCGTTGCAGGCCACACGCCTGGCGTAAAATAGGACTTGTCGCCCAGACATAATGCGACATTCTATCCCGGCCTGCTGGAAACGTGTGGGCTGTGTGTTTGGTACTGAATAACCAATTTTATGCAAAAGTGATGATTCAACTGCTTTACGAAGGTCAGTGGCTGCTGTTCTGTGTCATTCTGGCGGCCCTTCTTCTTTCCCTGTCGTTTCACGAGTTTGGGCATGCCTGGGCCGCAAAGCGCTGTGGTGACGACACTGCCCAGCGGGCCGGCCGTCTCACACTCAACCCGATATCTCACATCGATCCGTTGGGCTTGATGATGGTGGTGTTTGTTGGATTCGGCTACGCGAAACCGGTACCGACTGATCCGCGGCGTTTTACATCCCGTTATGCCGATATGCTGGTCGCTGCCGCCGGCCCGCTGATGAACCTGCTGTTGGCGGTGATTACTGTAAATGTCTTTGTCCAGGGTCTACAATTTGGTTGGTACAGTCCGTACGAGACGTTACCGCAATCTATGCTGTTTGTTGCCCGGATTAACCTATTATTAATGGTATTCAACCTGCTGCCGATTGGAGCGTTGGACGGGCACTACATTCTGCCTTATTTTCTACCGCGACAACTGTCGCATTGGTATCGTTATTACAACGAACGATACGGGAATCTCGCATTATTCGGATTGATAGCGTTGTCGTTTTTGGGTGTCCCAGTTTTGCAAACCGTTTGGCATATCAGCGATGTTCTCCTACCACTCATTGTGTTTGCATGATCAGTTGCCAAACACGGTTCAGTGGCGCATTCGATTATGACTGATCAGAACAGATCAGATTCAGAAGCATCAAAGCGAATTCTGGAAAGGGCTTATGGCCTTAAAACGACAGATGAAGCGAAGACCCTCTACCGAGATTGGGCTGCGTCATACGATCAGCAGCTGGAGCAGGGACTGCATTACATTGCACCGGCTGGTATAGCGCAGTTTTTGGCTAACGCGCTGGAGGATCGTACTGCCTTGATCCTGGATGTAGGCTGTGGCACCGGACTGGTGGGAGGACATCTGGTCGGTCAGGGATATTCGGCAATCGATGGGCTGGATTTTTCTGCTGAAATGCTTAGCCAAGCCAGGAACAAACAGGTCTACCAGACGCTGATACAGGGCGACCTCAATACCGAGCTTGACATCCCGGATCAGACCTATGATGCAGGTATTTCCTGCGGGACGTTTACCCACGGCCATGTTAAAGCAGATGCCTTGGATGAGATTCTCAGAGTGCTGAAGCCCGGTGCCTGCTTTGCATGCACAATTCATCGGGAGGTTTGGCAATCAGCAGGGTTTGAGCGTAAATTTGCCCAGCTCATGGTGTCAGGAGTTGCAGACCTGGAATGCATGAACGAACAGCCTTTTTACAAGAATGGTCCCGATGATGGGTGTTTCTGTCTTATCCGACGTCGGTAGCCAGGTTGTTTATGATTGCGCTTGGGGTTTAATGTGAGTGCTAGAATGACCGCAGCAGACTGTTTGGTTTAGCGGCTAAAGACGGTTTTCTGGCGGCGGCAGTCAGTCTCCCTGGTGGCGATAAATTGTGAACCCGGTCAGGTCCGGAAGGAAGCAGCCGCAGCAATTCATTCGGGTGCCGGGGTCGGGCTGGCTGGCGCCGTCTCCAGTTACCATTCAGTCGATATTGACCATATGCGGCAAGACCCTGTTTCAGCGAGAATAGGAACTGTATGAGCTACCAGGCATTGGCAAGACGCTGGCGTCCTCGGCATTTCAAAGATGTCGTCGGTCAGGAGCATGTCGTATCAGCGCTTACCAGTGCCTTGGACAATGAACGGGTCCACCACGCATTTTTGTTCTCCGGCACCCGCGGTGTCGGAAAAACCACTTTGGCAAGATTACTGGCCAAAGCACTGAATTGCGAACAGGGTGTCAGTTCACAGCCGTGTGGGTCTTGTTCTGCCTGTCAGGGTGTGGATGAAGGAAGATTTATTGACCTGCTTGAAGTCGATGCTGCGTCCAGGACCCGAGTTGATGATACGCGGGAGATTCTAGATAACGTCCAATACACCCCAACCCAGGGCCGGTGCAAGGTTTATCTGATTGACGAAGTCCATATGCTCTCAGGTCATAGTTTTAATGCTTTGTTAAAAACACTCGAGGAACCACCTGACCATGTCAAGTTCCTCCTGGCCACTACGGATCCACAAAAGCTGCCAGCCACGATCATATCCCGTTGTCTCCAGTTCAACTTGCGTGCTCTACCGCCCGACCAGATAGCCGCACAGTTGGACAAGATTCTGACCGCTGAAGAAATAGAGCACGACAGCGAATCGTTGGATATTATTGCGCGTGCCGCCTCGGGCAGTATGCGGGATGCGCTGAGTCTGCTTGATCAGGGCATTGCCTTTGGCAGTGGCCATGTGGGTGCCGATTCAATGCGGGACATGCTGGGAATGATCGAGACAAGACACGTCGAGCATATACTCAGTGGCCTTGCCGAACACGATGGTGCCAGTGTCCTGGCTGTAGCGGACGATATGGCTGAGCGGGCGTTGGATTATATGTCTGCCCTGGATGATCTTCTTCTTGCCCTCCAGGATGTTGCTGTCTATCAAGTGTCTCCCCAAGGCTATGCGGCCAAGGGTGAAGTTTCGACTTTCACCACTGAATTGGGCGGCCTGATGAGCCCTGAGGACGTTCAACTGTATTACCAGATTGCGCTGCTGGCAAAGCGTGACCTGCATTTGGCACCGGATCCTGGGTCTGGATTTCAGATGGCGCTTCTCCGAATGCTGACCTTCATCCCTGATCTGGCAGAAGACTCCGCGCCTTCCACGGGTCTCCCAGAGCGCCCCCAGAAAAAAAGTCCTAGCAAAGCCAAGGCTATCAGACAAAAACCTGCCCGAATCCGCAATGATGTGCGCGGGAAGGTCGGTGCAGAATCACCTAAGCGAGTCCCAACCGAGGTCAACGACTCAACTGATGCCGATCCGACGGATCCGGAAATATGGACTGACCTGGTTGCGACTGCTGATCTCACTGGAATCACCCGTGAGTTGGCCATGAATTTGGCACCACAGCGATTTGTCCAGGGTGTGCTTGAGGTATCTCTGGTGGCGTCGCTCGGGCACTTGGCCAATGAAACTCGAATAAAAACTCTGGAAAAGTCGCTTTCGGCCCAGCGGAAAGGCGTTCTGAAACTAAAGCTTGTGGAGTCGATGGAAGATACGGTTTCCTCGCCAACACCGGTGCAAACCGAGAAACGCCAGGCGGACGAGGCCAAGCAGGCGGCCTATCAGTCTATGCTCGAAGATCCAGCTGTACAGGAGATGATGAAACGGTTCGATGCAACAGTTGTTCCTGAGTCAGTCAGGCCCGCCAAATCGAAAGAGGCTGGAAAATGAAAGGATCGCTGGGAAATATTATGAAGCAGGCGCAAGCCATGCAGGAGAACTTCAAGAAAGCACAGGAAGAGCTGGCCCAGATCGAAGTCACTGGGACGTCTGGCGGCGGGTTGGTGGAAGTGGTTATGACCTGTCGGCACGATGTTCGGCGCATCAAGATCGATGATAGTTTGATCAGTGATGACAAAGAAGTGCTGGAAGATCTGGTCGCAGCTGCAGTGAACGATGCGGTACGGCGTGTCGAGCAGGCGAGCCAGGAGAAAATGAGCGGGTTGACCTCAGGGCTCAATATACCCGGACTGAACATTCCCGGAGGACTATGAAAGAAGGCCGCGCAATTGAACAGCTGAAGCGTGCGCTTCGACGCCTGCCAGGTGTGGGCCCCAAGACGGCTCAGCGGATGGCTTTTTATCTTCTCGAACGAGATCGGGATGGTGCCAGTCAACTTGCCGAGGCACTCACCGAAGCGGTGGCTACCATCAAGCACTGTGCGCGTTGTAACAATTTTAGTGAAGAGGATTTGTGTGCAATATGTGCATCTGGGAAACGCGACGAGAGCCTGTTATGCGTTGTTGAGACCCCGGCCGACCTGGCTATCATCGAGCAGGCGGGTGCCTTCTCTGGTTATTACCTGGTTCTGATGGGACACCTTTCACCACTGGATGGTATCGGCCCAGACGATCTCGCGGTCCAACACCTGTTGAAAGTTCTGTCGGACTATCCAGTGCAAGAGGTCATTCTGGCGACTAACCTGACAGTTGAAGGGGAGGCTACAGCCGATTATCTGTCGGATCTTATGGCGTTATCTGAGATTCAGATCAGTCGTCTGGCCCGTGGTGTCCCAGTGGGCGGTGAACTTGAATATATGGATTCCAACACGCTCAATCAGGCTTTCTCTGATCGACGTACGGCCCGGGTTGAGTTAACCTGAGTCAAGAACCGCACAAGTCTGTCATGATTAACGGGGTCCGACCAATCCAGATCAAGAAAGTGCCCACCTGTGAGTTCCAGACGTTGACGGTGATAATTTACCTTGGGTCGGTGAGCGGGCAACAATAGGCCGCAACGTCTGCTGGTGTGAGTTTGGGCACTACCAGGCCGGCTTAAATACAGAACAGACCTGCCCAAGCCTACCTAAATCCATTGAGCTGGCCATCATGGCACCACTCGCAAGATCAGGATCCGGGTTGACCGAAGGTGAGTGGTTTGCCGTAGACGCCGGGTCGGATTCTGCCGGACTCAAAAACCACCTGTCCGCCTACAACGGTATAGACAGGCCACCCCGTAAGTTCCAGGCCAGTGTATGGACTCCATCCCGCACGGCTGAACACTTCCTCGTCTCTCACCGGGTGACGCCGATCCATATCGACCAGCGCCAGGTCAGCATCGAAGCCCTCACGAATACAGCCTTTGTTCGGAATGCCGTACGTCATGGCAGGTCCAACACTCATCCAGTTCTGGATCTGCTGTAGTGTGCATTTCCCGGCCTTGAACTGCGTCAGCATTAGCGGAAGGGAAGTTTCCACACCCGGCGTCCCGGCCGGAGAGTCGGGATAGAGTCGAGATTTTTCCTCAAGTGTGTGCGGCGCGTGGTCTGTGGCAATGATATCGATAATGCCGTCTTTCAAACCGCCCCAGAGAGAATCTGCGTTTTGGGGGCTACGAATCGGTGGGTTCATCTGTGCCCGGGCACCGAGTCGAGCGTAATCATCAGTATTCAGAAACAGGTGATTGGGAATAACTTCACAACTCACCTGGGTGGACTTGTGCCGACGAAGGTATTCGACCTCGATTGCAGTCGACAGATGGAGAATGTGGAGGCGTCGGCCATATTTATTGGATAGTTCCAGCGCCCGTTGGGTGGCGATAAGGGCAGTCTGGGGATCACGAATTTCAGAGTGAAGCCGATGGGTTACTGATTTGCTGGAGTCAGATAGGATAGCGGCTGTGCGTTGATTGATGCGTTCTTCATCTTCGGCGTGCACCGCGATGAGGCGCTCACCTGAGGAGAATTCACCCGTGCTTGACCCCATAAAAATCTTGATCCCACAAGCAGGGTGCGTGGTGTTCAGGGATTGCAGATTGTCTCGAGTGGCCCCGATAAAAAAACCGTAATTTGCAACGCAGGTTGCCGCGGCCCGGTTCAGTTTCCAATCCAGCTGTGCCTGGTCTACTGTGGCGGGTTTACAGTTCGGCATTTCCAGGAAGCTGGTGACACCGCCTCTGACGGCTGCACGAGAACCCGACCCCAGGTCTTCCTTGTGGGTGGCTCCTGGCTCACGGAAGTGGACCTGTGGATCGATTACACCGGGAAGCAACAGGTTACCGTGCGCATCAATGGTTTCTCTGGCTTCACCGCTAATTGTCTGGTCGATCCGCTCGATCCTGCCGTTTCTGCAGGCAAGATCAGCTTCAACGACAGATCCGTCTGGTTGTGCGACCTGGGCGTTCTTAAAAACGAGGTCGAACATTTTGCTCATGTGCTGACCGAGTAATGTGCTATCTCGGTATATTGTACGGCCCAGAGGCTTCTAGGCGATAGTGTCGTGCGATTATTTTTACTACTGACCGGAGCCGAAGTGCAATGTCAGGCGAGTTGTTTTTCTCGGATTTCATCGAGAGTCTTACAGTCGATGCACTGGTTGGCCGTAGGACGTGCTTCTAGCCGCTTTATACCAATGGGTACCCCACAGCCATCACAATAACCGTAGTCGCCACTGCTGATCATTCCAATTGACTCTTCTATTTTCTTGATCAGCTTCCGCTCACGGTCACGGGTCCTCAGTTCAAATGAACGGTCGGTCTCCTGTGTCGCGCGATCATTAGGATCGGGTAGATTAATTGACTCATCCTGCATTGACACCACCGTCCTTTCGGTATCGTCGATCAGTTCCTGTTGCCAGGCCCTTAAGATCGCCTTAAAGTGATCCTGCTGGTCGTCGTTCATGTATTGCTCCCGCTTTTTGGCACGATAGGGCTTGATGCCATGGATCAGTTCTACGGGTTTTGATTTTGCTGTGGCCATCTGGAAAATTGCTCTAATGAGATAAATATCCAAGCTCGGGGCCCGATGCCCCGTTCTCTGGAAAGTCGGCCGTTATACCAGAGTGACCTCTGGTGCGCAACCATTTTTGTTCGGGAGCTACGACAGCAAATATCTACTGAATTGTGTCCCCACCAGGTTGGGTCTATGGCTTGACCCTGAGAAATCAACGTGATGTCCTCACCCCCTCTATTAACCCAGAAACAGTAAAGTTCTGGCTGCGAAACGGGTAAGTTCAGATATAATGTAATGCCAGTTTGGAGCAGGTAATTCTAACAGCGCATTCTTGCGATGGCTGTGGTGTTGGCCACCAGTCGCGAGCAATCACATGTGGTGAGTCCCGAAAGAAACCCGATGCCCGTAAAACAAATGAGCTGAGTTGATGCAGCTTAAGAAACTCAACCTTTCTGGATTTAAGTCTTTTGTAGACGCTACATCTATTACTATTCCGGCCGACTTTACTGGAATAGTCGGCCCGAACGGATGTGGCAAGTCTAATGTCATTGATGCGGTTCGCTGGGTTATGGGTGAGGCATCCGCCCGCAACCTCCGCGGTGAGAGCATGTTAGATGTCATTTTTAACGGTTCTGCTGCCCGGAAACCTGTGGGCAAGGCTTCAGTAGAACTGCTGTTTGACAACAGTGAAGGCACAGCGCCTGATGCATATGCAGCGTTTGCTGAAATATCTGTCAGACGCACCTTGTCCCGTGATGGTACTTCTGAATACCTGATAAATCGCGCCCGCTGCCGCCGAAGGGACATAACGGATCTTTTCCGTGGTACCGGTTTGGGTGCCCGTTCCTATTCCATCATTGAACAAGGCATGGTCTCAAGGATTGTAGAGGCCCGTCCTGAGGAACTTCGGAGCTTCGTTGAAGAAGCAGCCGGCATCACCCGCTACAAAGACCGGCGCCGCGAAACTGAAACACGGATCCGGCACACACGGGAAAATCTTGACCGGATCGAAGATATTAGAAATGAGCTCGCGAGTCAGCTCCGTAGGCTACAGCGTCAGTCCCAGGCCGCCCGGCGTTATCAGAAGCTCCGCGATGAAGAATGGGTTGTCAATGGTCAGTTGCTTACCGTGCGTTATGTCATGATGAAGCAGAGAAGTGAAGACCAAGACAGAAGCGCGGCCCAGGCAGGAAACCAGGTGGAAGCTGAACTGGCCCAGCAGAGATCGCGTGAGAGCAAGGTAGAAGAGATCCGCGCACAACAGTCAGACGCCCAGAAACTGGTGAATGACATTCAGGCAGAGTTCTATACGGTGGGTGCCGAGGTCGCCTCGGTTGAACAGAAGATAGAGCACACCCGGGAAACTGAGCAGCAGCAACGATCTGAGTTGGATCGATTGACTACTGACTTGGAAGCGATAAGCACACAGTTGGAACAGGATTCACAGGAACACCAAAAGCTGGAAGATCTGATGTTTCGCAGTGAAGCGCTACGCACCAGTCGGGAGTCAGCGCTTCAATCTACTCAGCAGCAACTACAGGATACAGAGCAGCTATTCGAGGACTGGCAGGAGCGTTGGCACGACTTTGCCGAACAAGCGGCTGAACCTGCCCGGAATCAGGAAGTGCAGCGCGCGCGGATAGAACAGATCGAATCAGTAGATCAAAAAACACAGGAGAGACTAGCTCGTCTAGATGAGGAAGGTCTAAAACTCCTTGAGGAAGAAGAGCAGCTTGATGTGGAGGGAACGAGGACGGTCTCTCAGCAACATGACCAGGAAGTTGAGGACAGGCGGGCTGATTTTCAGAAACTCGCGCAAAGCATAGAGGATGGTCGCCGGGCTGCAGAGAGCCTGGCGCAGCGTGTTGACGAAGGGCGGAAGACCATGCACGCAACGAACAGTCGTCTTGAGAGTTTGATTGATTTGCAGGAGTCGGCCCTGAAGCATGACGATCGCTATCAGGAGTGGCTGGTTCGTCGGGGTCTTTCGCACGCACCCAGGCTTGCGGAGGAGGTCAAGGTTGCCGATGGATGGGAAGCTGCAGCTGATGCGTTGTTAGGGAACCGACTTGCGGGGCTGGGTGTTGGCAGTATAGAAAATACCATTGCCGATGAAACCGCGCTACCAGCTAGCAATTTGTTTTTTATTGAGTCTGGCTCAATTTCCGAATTTGGCGGTGATTCTAAAACCCTGTCGAGCAGGGTACGTAGTTCACGCTATGACCTGCAGTCGGTGTTGGCAGGGGTCTATATTGCTGAAACACTGCCGGAAGCGATGCACAGGCGAACTACTCTCAAGCTGCACGAATGTGTAGTGACGCGCTGTGGGACCGTGGTCGGGACAAACTGGGTTCGAGCACCACGCAGGCCAGATAACGAGACAGGCCTGCTGTCCAGGGAGGATGAAATAGACGGGCTGCGCGTGGAAGTTTCCCGTCTTGTACCTGCCACACAGGCGCTAGAAGACGAACTTCTTTCTGTTCGCGCCCGGTTTCGCCTGCTAGAACAGCAACAGCAGACCCAGCAACAAGAAGTGCACGGTTTACGCCTGACGCGTGACGAACACCGTCAGTCTCTAGCTGATAAGGAAGCACGATTTTCTCAGATTGAAACCAGACGACATCAGCTTTCCGGCGAAATGGAAGAACTCATCTCCGAGCTCGCTAAAACAGGAGAGGGACTTGATGAGGCCCGTCGGAATCTTGCTTTGGCAGAAAATGAGACAGGTTCTGTTGACAGTGATCGGGAAGTCCTGCTGCAGGAAAAGCAGCAGGTATCAGATGCACTGATTCAGGCGAGGCGTGCTGTACAGGATAATAGAGATCAACTGCATCGGGCTGAGCTCGACCTTCAAGGTGTTCGGGCGTCGCTTGAATCGCTTCAGGCGGGCCAGGCTCGTCTGACAACGCAGCATCAACAGACCGCCTTCCGTCATCAGGAACTGGAGCACACGCTACGTGTTGGTGTCGAGCCAGAACAGGTTTTGAGACAGCGACTGGACGAACTGCTCGACAGAAGGGTCGAAGTCGAAACTAGGTTGACTGTTGCCAGAAATGACTACGCCCAGTTTGACGAGAATCTTCGAGACACACAGGCACTGGTGTCGGAATGTGAACAAAGGGTCGCCGTAGCCAGGGATACATTGCAAGAGCAGCAATTAAAAGCTCAGGAACTCGATGTGCGGGTGGATACGCTGCGTGAGCAGATCGAAGGGAGCAAATACGTTCTTGAGGAACTGCTGGCCGAGTTGCCGGAAGACGCCGAAGAATCTCGCTGGGCAGAGAAATCCCAGCAGCTGGGCGAACAAATTTCCAAGATAGGGCCTGTAAATCTTGTAGCTATTGAAGAATTTGAAGAGCAATCTGAACGCAAGAGCTACCTGGATAAACAACATGCTGACCTGGTTGAGGCTCTTGACACACTCGAGAATGCGATCAGAAAAATCGACAGGGAAACCCGAGATAGATTCAAACAGACATTTGATAACTTGAATACTGGATTCAGCGAATTTTTCCCACGATTGTTTGGAGGAGGAAGTGCCGTCCTCGAGCTTACTGATGGAGACTATCTGACAGCTGGTGTTACGGTCATGGCCAGGCCTCCTGGTAAGCGCAACAGTACGATCCACCTGCTTTCAGGCGGAGAGAAGGCACTGGCAGCAGTCGCCTTGTTGTTCGCACTGTTCCGTCTCAATCCGGCCCCCTTTTGTATTCTTGATGAGGTTGACGCACCCCTTGATGATGCGAATGTGGTTCGATATTGCCAGACTCTAAGAACTCTTTCAGAACGTTCGCAGCTGATTGTCATAACGCACAACAAGATTACGATGGAATCCTCAGATGTGCTCCTCGGTGTAACTATGGGTGAACCTGGTGTGTCTTCTATCGTTTCAGTCGATATCGAAGAAGCTGTAGAGATAGCCGCGCAATGATATGACTCTGCGACTGGCTCTGCTTGCTCTGGGTGTTGTAGGGCTGATACTGATATTGGGATTGTCATACCTGCGGTGGCGGCCCAATGTATCCAGTCTGAAGTTTCCCATTAGAAGTTTCAGAAGGATGTTTGTGTTACCAATGGAAAATCTGTTCCAACTTCTTAGAGCGCGTTTTCCCCTCAGACGGAATTATAAGAGCGATCAAAGAGAACCATCTTTGGTGTCGGCGGCGGACTTTGAACTGGGAGAGCAACCCGTCGCCGGGAACGATGTGTCGCCTGTACCCGGGCAGCAAGCTCCAGATCGAAAGCGTGCAGCTGACTATCACAGGACCCGAGACATTGCTGGATTATTACGTGAGGATGGTGTCGGCTCAGGACCACTGCGTATCGATTACTGGGCAAGACTTTCAGGAGATGAGTTAGTTGATCGGGATAGCGTCTTATCTCTGTTTCGAGAGTATGAGATCAAGCTGGAACATCCAAGAGCGGTGCATGGTCGCAGTCACCCCGGAAGGGTCTGGCTGGATCTTGAACAGGCGGGCAGCGATGAACTGTTTGCAGATCTTGTTGTGAGCCTTCAGCTGGCAGATCACTCCGGTCCAGTAGAAGAAACCGAATTGACACGATTTAACAGCCTTATATTTGCTCTTGCGGAAGGCCTTCGCAGACGCTGCCACCTTGACAGTTCAATTGAAGATGCACTTCCTCAGGCACGACGGCTGGATCGATTCTGTAAAGCCTACGATATGCTTGCAATATTGAACATAGAGCCAATCGGTGAAACTAGTTTTTCGGGAAAGGATATAGAAAGGGTGATGCAGCGGTCGGGTATGCGGCTCGGTGATCAGAATATCTTCCATTATTATGATCCGAGAAATGGAAGCAGTCAGTTCAGTTTGGCAAACCGGTATCAGCCAGGGTATTTTTCCCACACAGACCTGATTGATGGGTCATTCAGGGGAATGACAATGTTTATGAGTATTCCACGCTGTACCGAACCCTCAAGGTCTTTCGGCGAAATGGTGTCAGTAGCCGAATATCTGGCCAGTGAACTCAATGGCAGCTTGGCTGATCCTGACAGCGGGCGGTTGTCACCGGCACATTTAGCGCTTATACAGCGACAGGTCAATGGCGTTGGAGAGTCTATGAAAAGACTGGGTGTGACGCCAGGTGGAGAGGAGGCATTGCGCCTGTTCTAGGAATGATATGAAGAAAGGTCCCAGAGCCGAGATAGACAGGCTGTACGGTCAGATTCGGCATCATGACTACTGTTACTATGTTCTGGATGCCCCGGAAATACCCGATGCCGAATATGATCGCCTGTATCGCGAACTGATCGAGCTTGAGGCACGTAATCCCCAGCTGGTAGCAGGCGATTCGCCTACCAAACGCGTCGGCAGTGCACCTGTTCAGGATCTTGACGAGGTGCAGCATGCGATACCCATGCTCTCCCTGAGCAACGCGTTTACGCAAGACGAAGTCATTGAATTTGATCGCAGGTGCCGAGAGGCTCTGGGATCGGATGTTGTGGACTATGTTGCCGAACCCAAACTCGATGGGCTAGCGATTAGCCTTCATTATGACAATGGCCAGTTGGTGCGTGCTGCGACACGAGGAGACGGAAGCCGAGGTGAAGATGTAACTCACAATGCCCGCACAATCCGTTCGATTCCACTGCACCTGGTAGGCGGGGATTATCCGGATCAGCTTGAAGTTCGTGGTGAGGTCTACATGCCTCACACAGGTTTTGCACGACTCAACGACGTGCAACATCGTAGCGGCAGTAAACTCTACGTTAATCCACGGAATGCGGCTGCTGGCAGTTTACGACAGCTGGATCCCAGAATTACAGCCAGTCGTCCTTTGGCGTTCTACGGTTATGGTGTTGGGCTTGTCAATGCCCGTGCATCCCTTGAATCACAAAGCCAGGCGCTGGACGCCCTCCGCCATTGGGGTATCCGAGTCAATCCACGGGTAAGCGCTGTCAGCGGGGCCGCGGGATGTATGGAATATTACGAGAAAATTCTTGCCATAAGGGAGAAGTTGGCTTATGACATAGACGGTATTGTCTACAAAGTCGACAGTTTTACAGCGCAGGAGAAACTTGGCTTTATTGCCAGAGCACCCCGATGGGCGCTGGCGCATAAGTTCCCGGCACAGGAGGAGCTCACGGTTATTCAAAGTATTGAGGTTCAAGTTGGACGAACGGGTGCAGTTACGCCAGTGGCTCGCCTTCAGCCGGTATTTGTTGGCGGCGTAACCGTTTCAAATGCGACCCTTCACAACGCCTCTGAAATCACGAGGCTAGATGTCAGAATAGGTGACACGGTGATTGTTCGCCGGGCGGGTGATGTGATTCCCGAAGTAGTCTCGGTCGTGCTGGACCGTCGTATAGATGGCACTCGTTCATTTCGCTTCCCAAAGCGGTGTCCCATATGCGGCTCAGATATTGTTGGCGATGTCGATCAGGTTGTCCTTCGCTGTAGCGGCGGCCTGTTCTGCAGTGCCCAGCTGAAAGAATCTATCAAGCACTTCGCATCCAGGCGGGCTATGGACATAGAAGGTCTTGGCAGTAAGCTCGTAGACCAGCTTGTTGAGACAGGGCATGTTCGTGATGTGGCTGATTTGTTCGATCTGGATCTTGAGATCCTGTTGAGCCTTGAGCGGATGGGTGAAAAATCAGCCCGCAATCTGCTCGATGCGATAGATCATTGCCGAAATACAAGTTTAGGGAGATTCCTGTTTGCACTCGGGATACCACAAGTTGGTGAAGCGACAGCCAATACATTGGCCGAACACTTTGCAACCCTCGATAGGCTTCGAGTTGCAGATCAGTTGCAACTCCAGGAAGTATCAGATGTTGGGCCTGTCGTGGCCGAAGGGGTGATGCGGTTTTTTTCTCAGACTGATAATCAGCAGGTTCTTGGTCGACTTCTGGCAATCGGTGTTACCTGGCCAGACAAACAGAATTCAACAACGAGCCACAAACTGGCAGGCAAAACATTTGTCTTGACAGGGGGTCTGGATCAACTCACACGCGATGATGCGAAACAACGCCTGATTAGCCATGGTGCCCGGGTTACTGGAAGTGTATCAGGAAAAACGGATTTTCTGGTTGCCGGTTCTGATCCGGGATCGAAGCTGGTCAGGGCCGAAGAATTGGGTATCCCGGTTCTGGATGAGATCGCATTCTTGCTGTTATTGGAGGGATCTGAATAATTTGATGTCGGGAAAAAAGATTCAGCGCTAAGATACAATCTACCTTGTACCGCCATAGCGCGAAGGGTGCTCGCCCAGCCAGAACTGCACCATAGTTAATCCCATTGTTAGGAGATATGATGAAAGACACGTTCGGTTCACGTGAAATACTCGATGTCGGGGACGAGTCCTACGAGATCCGGGCACTCGATGCGCTCAATGATGAGTATGACATCGCACGGCTGCCTTACTCGCTGAAGATTCTGCTGGAAAACCTGCTCCGTAACGAAGACGATACCAGTGTCAGTGCAAAGGATATCCGTACGCTGGCCGG
>JYMV01013990.1_pt1 | contig 15461 bp, 14 predicted proteins | sample 338911 | NCBI WGS metagenome assembly JYMV01 (sample SAMN03354496, study PRJNA234377) | hydrothermal vent metagenome | biome: Deep sea; feature: Hydrothermal plumes at the Eastern Lau Spreading Center, Western Pacific Ocean; material: Seawater | place: Tonga | collected 2009 | depth 2000 m m
ATGTTGGGAGTAATGCTAATGGGATAAAACGTATCAATCGTGGTTTTACTTTGATTGAACTGCTAATCGTAGTTGCCATCATTGGTGTTCTGGCGGCTGTGGGGATACCGATGTATAACGGGTATATCGCAACTGCGAAGGTAAATGCTACTAAAACCATACTCTCACGAACAATTAAATATACAAAAGCAGAATTAATGAAATGTGAACTTGGTGCAGCAAAGGTTATGGATAATTATTTAACTTGTGCAGGGATAAAATCCCATAGAGGTGCGTTCAATACTATGGTAGCTTTAACAAATGTTAGAGCATTAAGACAAGGTAAAATTGATTATGGCGTATTAAAAGATTCTAAGAATCCCTATGACACAACATTACCTGCTCTAAGATCTAGATCTGCTTTTGTACCCGGACAAGTTAGTATAAGTGTTAGAGGTGCAGTGCTTCAGATTAAAACTTGTTTCAAACCCGGCTGTGCTGCTGCAGACAGATCAGAAATTTATATATCTGTATTAGATTAAAGAAACATTTCTAGTGGGAGCGACGACAAGTAAGGCAGACAGGTTTACAGTTTAGTGGGATGTTGGGAGTAGTGCTAATGGGATAAAGCGTATCTATCGTGGTTTTACTTTGATTGAGTTACTAATCGTAGTCGCCATTATTGGTGTTTTAGCGGCGGTGGGGATACCGATGTATAACGGGTATATTGCAACGGCGAAGGTAAACGCCACCAAAGAGAACCACAATCGTATAAGAGACCTTGTTGCTGCTTCCTTGACAAAATGCGCATCTGGTAGCCAGTACGTTACCCTCCAACAGGAATATAACCGAGGACTAGGCAACCGCCCTTGTTCCGCTACTACTTCTAAGTTTGCGTGGTATCTTGTCATACATTTTATTAGCGATGGCTGGAAGAACCCCTATTCAACGCCGCCGCCCCAGTGTTGCCATTTACTCAGTAGTACAACCCCACCTCTTGGAAAGACCTACATTTGGGCAACCGGTAACAATATACGTGTTACCACTAACGTGGGAACCAATGGTGGAGGCAACGACTATCTTTCGAATACCGTAATGAAGGAATAGTGATGGCAGAAAGATTTACGATTTTAGTAGGGCGTTGGGAATAGGGTAGAAAATAGGTTAGGGATTTACTGATAAGAATATTTGGTTGGAAACCCCCAATGAGTCTCGCTGCCAACAATCAAAACTCAGAAGACAAACTGACTGGTCTTTCGGGATGGCTCATTCTAGTAGGCATTGACATTGTCTTCTTACTTCTGCGATTCATCTATGGAATCGCAAGTTCTTATGATTTCTTTTTCCAATCAATCAATAGGTCTATTTCAGCTTACGTAACAGTGGGATTGTTTGTTGATATTGGAGCTGTAATTGTGTTGTTCTATACGGCTATGTTGTTTTTTCAGAAAAGAAAGTCCTTTCCAAAGTGGTTTATTGCTTTCCATAGTCTATATTTTTTATGGATATGTCTACGAATTGTGTGGATGTTTGAGCTCAGTTTTGAGGCCGTATATGAACACGTTGTCGAGTTGGTTAGGCAGACTTCTACTGTGGTTGTCTGGATACCGTATATGTTGCGGTCTAAAAGAGTAAGGAATACCTTTGTGCATTGAGGATGCACGTTGACGACATGAATTCCATCTATACCTGAATTAAATTATCCAGTTAAGATATTGATTCAAAAGTGATATATATAATAAAACGATGGGCATGATCTCTTTCGATCTAGTCTAGCCTGTGTTACTATCCTTAAAACAAGGAACGTTTGGAGTTACAAACATTCTGAATCTTCAGTTTGGCGAAAAACAATACAACACATTGACGTAATCCTAAGGCGAGGAATGATCATGAGAAAATCAAGAGACGTGCGCGGATTTACATTGATAGAATTATTGATTGTTGTGGCAATCATAGGTGTATTAGCAGCAGTAGGTATACCAATGTACAACGGCTATATCGCAACTGCGAAGGTAAATGCCACAAAAGAAAATCATAGTCGTATCCGGGATATGGTTGGCGCATCGCTTACAAAATGTGCGGCAGGTTCGCAATATATTGTTCTTAAGACCAACACCTCAGGCGCCACAGGGAATATGAATTGCTCTTGGAGTGCTAGCAATTTCCGCGGCCGGTTCGTCAATCACTTCAATTTCGATGGCTTCAAAAACCCGCATAAAACCACCGAGAATTGTTGCTATAGCACTAATAATACTAGGCCCCCCCTGGGACGTACCTACCTAGGGACTCAAGGCAACAGGATTATGATCAATACCAACGTTGGGACTGATGGCGGTGGGAACGACTACTTAAGTGCGTCTGTTACCAAGGAGTAGAGGATTGCTTGGATAAGCGGATGTCACGACCCCACTGAAAAAACCATAAACTTTATTTAAGTCATTGTCGTTGGACTCCACAGCTTACGTTGAAGTGCCGGCCAGTAACGTTCTTTAGTAGAGGGATCCAAGGAGTTGGGTTCACCCTAATTGAGTTGCTTGTCGTGGTAGCAATACTGGGTGTAATAGCAGCGATCGGCGTTCCTATGCTGATCGGCTATATTCAAGATTCTAAGAGGTCTAGTGCAGAGTCTGGTCTGCGCTCAATTTATTTAATGGAGCAGGACTACAAACGGGAAGAGGGTGCCTACTACTATACGTCGAACGGAAACCAAACTGTTAGGATCAATACCCAGCTATTTTCAGGCAACAAAACCCTTGATGAAGCTGGAGACTATTACTATTACATTCGGCCATATAGTTCTGGGTATAGGGCATACACACAGTCACGTTCGTCCCCGTGTCTTATGAATATCGACCACAATAATAAACTTACTAAATCCAGTAGGTGTTGACTGCTCTATCTTACCTACTAATCTGTGCTTCAAAGGGTCTGCCCGACCTGGAACATCGGCGTATACATCGCAACAAGAATAAATCCGATTGTCGCACCCAAGAAAACGATCATAACTGGCTCTAACATAGACGTTAAGCGTTCGATTGTGGCATCCATCTCTTCTTCGTAGTATCTAGATATAGATTCAAACATTTCTTCCATATTTCCTGTTTGTTCTCCGACGGAGACCATTGAGTAAAATGTGGAAGGAAAAATCTTCGGAGTTTTTTTGAATAAATCTGACAATGGTTCCCCAGAAAATACGCCTCTCTTGACATCGTTGGTCGCTTCTTGGATTACTATGTTAGACATTGCTGTTGCGCAAATATCTAGAGCTTCGAGGACTGGAACTCCTGCAGAGGATAAGTTCCCTTGCACCATAGCCAGCTTTGCAAGAGATGACTTTTGGACGAGTTCACCAAACAGGGGGAGCTTTAATACAAAGCCATGGAATAGACGGCGAAACTTGTAACTTTGTTTCATTATCAACTTAAGCCCAACAATTGAAGCAACTATAGCCCCAACCAATAGCCCGCCACCAAGTGGGTCACGAAAAAATTCACTAATAGTAATTACTAATCGCGTAGCTACGGGTAAGCCCCCTGCAACGCCTTCAAACATTTGTTGAAAAACTGGAACAACGTAAATCATCATTACAGCGATAACACCGATAGCCACTAACAGTAGAATTGTTGGATACGTCATCGCCCCTTTGATGCTGGTACGAATTTTTTGCTCCTTCTCAATTCCTTCGACTAACTTTGCCAAAAATACATCAAGTTTCCCACTAGTTTCGCCTGCTCTAAGTAGATTGATGTAGATATTGTCAAAAACGTGCGGGTGTTTTGCAAAACAATCAGACAGGGGGATCCCGGTTTCAACATCATTAAGTATTGTCTCAATGACGATTTTCATCGCCTTGTGGTCAATCTGGTCGGTAATTAGTTTCATCGTGTCTAGGACTGGTAAACCTGCCCGCATCATTGTCTCGAGTTTCTTGGTGAAAAGAACCAGCTCTTTGACTGGTACTTTCTTTTTTCTGCCAAGAAAAAAATTGAATGTTAATTTTTTCCCCTCTGCGTCGTCCCCTTTCTGTTCAACGCCAGATAGCCTTGTTAGAGAAGTGATAATAACTTTCTGTTGTTTGACCTTGAAGGCCGCCTCATCGCGATTAATGCCCTCGATTCGGCCAGTGGCATATTTACCATCTTGCACACCTTTCCAAGAATAGGTTGGCATGGGTGCTTAGGCCTCTTATCCGGCTAACAGTACTCGTCGATACTCTTCAGCAGAAATCTGACCTTGCAACATCAGAGCACGCCCCATATCTTGCATCGTTGTAAAGCCTTCTTCTTTGGCAATAGCTATTAATTCGAGAGTCGTTAATTGTTTTAGGATCCCTTCCCTTATTGATTCTGTAATACGGAGTACTTCATAAATCCCACGGCGTCCAGTAGCACCGGTTCGATCACATTTAGAGCAACCTTGCCCACGGTAGAGTTTACTGCGAGAGGCCTCTTCCGCGGAAAATCCCATGGCTAGATACTGTTCAACAGTCACAGTTTCATCAATCTCTCGGCATGAGTCACAAATTCTTCTAGCCAATCGTTGCGCTACGATTGCCGCCAAGGATGAGGAAATGAGGTATGGCGGTAAGCCCATGTTCAGCAAGCGAGTTATAGAGCTTACTGAATCGTTGGTATGGAGAGTGCTCAGCACCATGTGCCCGGTAAGGGCGGCTTTAACCGCGATATCGGCTGTTTCCATATCTCGGATCTCACCCACCATAATGATTTCGGGATCTTGGCGCAAAAAAGACCTTAATGCTGAAGAAAAGGACAATCCGATATCCTCTCTTACTTGGACCTGCCCTATGCCTTCCATTGTATATTCCACCGGGTCCTCAGCAGTGAGTATATTGACACCCACTCGATTCAGTCTATTTAGGACTGCATATAACGTAGTTGATTTGCCGCTGCCAGTAGGACCGGTGACAAGGATTAAGCCTTGTGGCGCATCTACAGCATTTTTCAGTGCTGTCTCGTCAGCCTCCTGTAGGCCCATTTTTTCAATTGTCAAATTAGCAGATGCGCCATCAAGTAATCGCATAACGACTCTTTCCCCTGAAGACGTTGGCAGAATGGAGACTCGTACGTCGATTTCCCTACCTTCGCCCTTAAGAGTGAATGCACCATCTTGGGGTAGTCGTCTTTCCGCAATATCTAACGACGACATAATCTTAATTCTTGTAGTAACCGCGGGATAATTTTTTTCAAGCAAATCTGAGAAACGGTCCTCATCCTGCAATACGCCGTCTTTTCGATAGCGAACCCGCGAGAATGTTTTGTAGGGTTCGATATGTACGTCACTCACGCCTTCGCTCATTGCATTTGCCATGATCTCATTGACTAGTTGGACAACCTCAGAAGTTAGCCGGACAGTAGTTTCATCGACACCTTTAGATTTCGTTGTATCTTTAACGGTTGCTGCCGTTCGTTTTTCTTCGGATTGTCTAACTGATTTGAATGCTGGTGGTTGTTGTTTATTTGCAGGTACATCAATTGTTGGGTCAAAGCGGGCTAATACCGACTGCATCTCTGCGAAGGTAACGACGTAAACGGTGACTTTTTTGTTAGTTATCGTTCGAACGCTGGGCACTGTATTTAGAGCATTAGGTTCTGATATAGCCACTTTGATCATTCCAGAAGCTTCACCAAATGGCACAATTCGATTTTGCTGAATGAATGGAACTGGGAGCAGACTCAGGGCTTCTAACGATATATCCTCATCTCGTCTTAGATAAGCTTTTTCCAGGTTATACATCGTCCCTATACTTATTGCTATTTCTTCCTCACTGACGACTCCAAACTCGAGGATTGTCTCGACTAAGCCTCTGTTGCTCTCATCGCTAGAAACAACAGCTTGTTCGAGTTGATCCTCTGTTATTAGTCCATTCGTGACCAGAAACGAGGCTAATTGAACAGCTGATTCTCGCTTAATACCAAGTTCTAGTCGCGCACTCATAATCGTAGTTCTATTAGTTGTCGGTTGTGGCTACTACAAGATTCGAGGTGCTAGAAATACCAGGAGTTCTGCGCGTTTGTCCCTGTCGCTTTGGAATTGGAAAAGCTTTCCGATAAATGGTAGATCGCCCAGGAATGGCACCTTATTCTCTGTCTCAGAGGTATCCTGGGTAAATACACCACCAATGACGACGATAGTATTATCGCGCACGAGTAGCTTTGTGGTGATTGAACGGGTGGTAATAGGGGGGTTTTTTTGGGATGTATCTGCTGACTTTTTTTCAACAACCACACTCAATATGATATTCCCGTCACCGACAATGCTGGGTGTCACTCTCAGTTGGATGCCCGCTTCTTTAAAGGAAATCTCAGTTCCACCGCCTTCTGAGGTTGTGGTGTAAGGTATTTCATCACCCTGGATGATCACTGCTTCTTGATTATCTAATGTGAAGACATGAGGGTTAGAAATTATCTTTGTAATTCCAAGTTTTTCCATCGCCGAGAGTTCAGCCCTAAGGACCGTGCTTGCGCGTTTCATGAGGAATCCAAGGCCGGCGCCACCTGGCACTGCAAAGTCTGTCATTAACCCTGTTGTACCTCCTATCGCTATATCAGACCCAGCTTCTGGCTGACTTCCTGCGATTCCGATCATTTCTGTCGTGAGCGTTTCTGCTCCGCTGTTAAAGAATGTTTTATCGTCAATACCCAGTCTGAAGCCCAGTTCCCTGCTGAAGTTGTCCGTAGCTTCCACAATAAAAGCCTCAATTAACACCTGCCGGGTTCGAATATCTATTCTTTGGATTAGACTAGCGATCGCATCTAAATCTTCCCGATTACCCTTGATTATTAGCGACTTTGTTCGTTCATCAATCGCTATCTTAACGCTGTAACTGCTTCTTGTACTGTCTCCTTCCTGCCCACCTCCTTCTGCACTGCCGACTCCCAAGACTGCTTCAATCTCTTTCTTTACGGTAGCCGGAACGGTGTAATAGAGCCGGAATATTTCTGTGTATAGAGCACCAATTGACTGTTCTGCTTCGACAGCCCGTAATAAATCCTCTCTTCGCTTACTTTCGAATTGTTCTTGAGCAATCAGCGCCTCTTGCTCGTGGATTCGAATAATCGTACCTTCCTCATTTACGTGCTTTGCCAGTTTCTTGATTTGAAGGATTGCATCCAAAGCTTTATTCCAAGGTACATCAAGAAGACGTACCGAGACTGTACCTGTAACCTCATCACCTACAAGAATGTTTTTCCCGATGATCTCAGATAGCATGGTCATTGCATCACGAACATCTACGCTTTCAAAATTAATTGAGATCGGGAAAAGATCTTCCTGATTGACATCTATATCGATATAGTTTTTAGGTTCCTGTTTGCTAATGACCTCACGTTTTTTTTGTTCCAGAGAGGTTAGGCCTTTCGCTTGAATTATTGGTCCTGATGCTACTGTTTTATCGACCTCTTTTTTTTTGTTTTTAACAAATTCCTTAGTTTCTAGAATAGATCCACTCGAATCTCTGGGGGTGCTTAATTCTACAGCTGCAATATCCATTGTATCTAGTGTTGTGCAAGAGACAAGAGAGATCAAAGCCGAGCCAATAAGTAACAAACGCTTAGTCATCTTTTGTTTTAACCCCTTTGTTCCGAACTTCTAAGCGTATTTGTTTGGGTAGCTCCGAAAAGGACTCCAGCATAGTTATGCCAGATTTGTCGATGCTGGTCACTACGCAATCCTCACCGCCCAAAGAATCACCGATATAAAGAAGATAACTCTGTAAATGGGGTTGCGGTGTACGTACAATTGCGATTTTACGGTCTTCTGAAAGTAAAACTCCCATGATTACATATTGATCTAATGGCCACCGGACTAGCGGATGGCGTTCTGGATCAATCTCTTTTGTGATCGGGGCTTTGCTTTGTGCCGTTGTCCCAACGTCTGTAGGAGTAAGTTTATTGAATGGATTCCCGCAGAATCCAGTAGATGGAATAACCAAGGCTACTAGCAAGCTAATTCGAGCTACAGTCTTCATATATCCGATTCTGGATCTATGATGTACCGTTCGGTGTCGGAGCTTGGAAATCGATATGTTGAAAGTATCGTTGTGATCCGCACTGAGCCATCGGAAGGATTGCCATTTTCACCATCTGTTGCAGGCACTTCAATTGTTTCGAGCTCAATGTTGATGATCTTTTTTAGTTCTGCGAGATCTTTTCGAAAATAGGTATAGTTCAGATAGTCACCACTAAAATCAAATCTGACCGATATTTTATAGAACGCGACTTCTTTCTTCGATATTTCACCTTCACCGCCGGGCCATAGTTCCTCGCTGGGATCACCTTCATTTTGTAAGTCTTCCTGTCCTTCCATACCAAGATCACTTCCAACAGCATTCTCGTCAAAGCCCTGCATAAGCCCATCATCCATTGAGACGACAGTCTCTTTGAAGATTGGCGTTTCCTTTCCTTTTTCAAGTTTTACAACCATCAATTCGTAAGTTAGTGCAAGTAGGCTGATGTTGCGATATAGGTCCTCCAATTCTTTTTTGTCATGGAAAAGGCGACTTAACTCTTCATAACGATATTTATCTTCTTGCAGTTTTATTTTCGTAGTCAGTATCTCTTGCGTCAAAGTAAGTACTTCTCCACGCAGCTCCTCAGTGCTGTCGATCATGGCTTGTTTCTGACGAATCTCTTCCTGTCCAGGAAGATAAATGAAATAACCATACGCTATCGCCAAAATTACAACTAGGGTACCGGCTATTATTGCGCTTTGATAAGGAGACTGACTTTCTCCCCCACCCTTTTTTTTCGCTGTGAGTCCCTTTAGCAGGGAGCCAACATCAAGTTTCATATTAATAGCCATAAGTCCGTTTACTCTAATACTTGTCTTTCATCGCCTAGCTCGCAACGCAAAGAAAAGGTCTTTAGTGAGACCCCGCTAACTTGAGTAACCGACATTGTTTGCAATGATGCGCGATCTATCAAAGAACTTGAGTCCAGACGACTGTTAAATTCAATAATATTGTGATCATTAACAGAGTTACCGATTATGATTATCTCTCCGTCAGCGTAGTTGATGGATGTCAAGCTGATACCATCAATTACGGAACTGTTAATGTGCACCAATACAGCATACATAAATTGCTGATTGGAATGGATATCTGAACTTACTTCGATTAACCCAGACAGTTCGGTTATCTGTCTGTTTAATTCGTCTAGGTCAAGTTGCTTTTCATCTCTCTCTTGGGCCAATGCGTAGTATTCGGTTAATTGACTATCAACAGCTTTAGTATCTTCATGAGTGCTAATAAATGACCAACCCGCTATGGTGATTACCAGTAGGACGCCAAAGACAGTCCCTATCTTTGCCAGTTTTTTCGCCTTTTCCTTGGCTTTGACTTGTTCGCGGTTTGGCAGCAAGTTTATGTTGTTCACGCCCACTTGATATTGGTAATAACCGAAGATGTCGAGTTTTCGTGTGGCTAATCCCAAAACCGGCGCAAACATTGAGGTGTTGGGTTCTGCTGATATCTTTTTTTCAATATTTTCGGGAACCCGAATATCTGTGATCGGATTAAAAGCATCAACTTTGACACCAGTAAGGTGTGATTGAAGTTGATCGATAGCTTCGGATATTGAGGGCAAGGTAGAGGTAATAAAAATTTTCTTTATTTCTGTTTTGTATTTGGATTGGTAGGTCGAGATTACCTGGGATACTTGAAGAGCATACCTTTCAAACATTTTGCGAGATTCATCATCTTGTATCGAACTTGAAGAAAGTGATAAATATTTTTCTTTGTCTAGTTCAGAGACATAAATTTCCGCTATAAATGGTGAATCGTTGAATAGAACTAGTAAGTAGTTTTCGAATGGACCAAATTCCAGCAGTGCTACAGGGTGTTTTGAATCTATATTTTTCTTGAGATCCAGAGCGTTACGTAGGCTAAAACAACGCACATCGACAACAACAGGATTTAAACCTGCTTGTCGAACAATGCGCATATACAGATCGATGTCGTTAAGCTTTGATGCGACGAACAAAATGTCCATCATGTTTTCTTTGGGATTGCGAGTGATAACCTGGTGGAAAACCGAGTACTGGTCTAACGAATCAGGCAATTGAACAACATTCTCCCAAAGTGAATCGGTATCTACCGCCTCCTGCAACTCTTCCTCCGACATAAGCGGTATGCTGATAACCCTAATAATCGCACTACTTACGGGAATAGATACGGCTGCATTCGTTGTTGTTATCTTATTGCTGCGTAAAACTTGTTGGAGCTTGTCGGCGTAGTCCTCGGGGTTGTTCTCAAGATCCGTTATATCTATCTGACCCTCGACATATCTGTAGCCAATTCGTGTTATCGTCCAAGTGTTTTTGTTTCGTTCAATTTCCGCAATCCGAATGTAGCCAGGCATAATGTCTACGCCTACAACATCTTCCTGTTGAACGAGTAGCTTACTCAGCCAGTCTTTTAGTTTTTCGAGGAGCTTCTTATGCATGTGGATTCAGCACTACCAGTTTCTGTCTATGATAAGTCGGGGACATTGTTGGTGGCTTTGAATTTTATGAGCTGGTGCCACAAGAACAATAACCGTATTGTTTAGCAGTTGGACATAGAAAGGCTCTCTAGAATAGAGACCTATTCTGGTGTACCAGCTTGATACTCTCCCCCGTGTTATTTCTGCCTTATTAGGCAGAAATTGCCTAATGGCTATTCAATCCTCGAGCTGAAGATTTACCCTAATTCATCAAAGGAGTAAAGTGATGTTTGCGCGAACAACCTTAATCTTTTCGAGGATGCCATGACAATCGAAGAAAGAGTATCTGCATATACCGGCGAGCACTCGCTTTCCGATCTCCATATTCATGCTGGGAGGGCATTTTCAATCAGGGTCACTGGTGAGATTGTGACGTTTCCAGACGATGTTGTCGCCGAAGACGAACTCAGTGAATTTATAAATACTCATTTGGAATCCGATGAAATGAGGAGCGCTTTTGCAAACGAACGTGAGGCCGACCTGGCAATCGAAATAGACGGCCGCCGCTATAGGGCGAACTTTTTTTATACGTCTACTGGTCAGGCAGTCGTGATGAGGAAAATTGAGACAGAAATACCATCAATGAGCGATCTTAATTTACCGCCAATTGTGCAGGACATGACCAGTCAATCTAATGGCTTGATACTGGTTACAGGCCCCACCGGTTCGGGTAAAACCACTTCGTTGGCAGCAATGATTGATCATATAAACGAACATCGAAAAGAGCACATTCTGACAATTGAAGATCCAATCGAATATATTCACCACAACAAAGCGTGCATCGTTGCCCAACGGGAAGTAGGGCGTGACACGAAGTCGTTCGCCAATGCTCTTAGAGCGGCTTTGCGAGAAGATCCTGACGTCATTTTAGTCGGTGAGTTACGAGATCTGGAGACAATTCAGCTGGCTTTAACCGCTGCCGAAACAGGACATTTGGTTTTTGGAACCTTGCATACATCAGGAGCACCCAATACTATCAATCGACTCATTGACGTGTTCCGACCAGAACAACAGGCGCAAGTCAGATCGCAAATTTCACAATCATTGCGATTGGTGATGACTCAGAAGTTGTTTCGGAAAATAGGGGGAGGGAGAGTTGCTGCGTTCGAGGTTATGGTCTGTAATCCGGCTGTTCGTAATCTCATCCGTGAAAATAAAATCTTCCAGATCGAAAGTACTATGCAGACAGCCCGGGCCGACGGCATGGTTACCATGGACGCCGCAATTCAACAGCTGGCCGGTCAGGTTAGCCCGGAGGATTTGGCGGGATAGATATATGAATCCGTATCTCTATAGTTATGGAGGGCGTGGAATCAGTTTGGTTGAGTTGTTGGTGGTGGTCGCGTTAATCGCAATACTTGGGGCTTTTGCCTTACCTAATTTGGGAGGGTGGAACTGCGCTCGGGAAGTCCGTAACGATTTCGACAATCTGAATGGTTTGTTTCAGACCCTACGACTCGAAGCAATGAGTCGCAATCGGAGCATGATGGCCCGGCAAGCAACTGGTAATAACAATACTATCGAGGCTTATCTAGGCGGACAGACCTCAGGCCGACAAGCCTGTGGATCGGGGAGTTGGACTTACCTTGGTTCCGGGTCTGGTGGTCAAAAAATCCAGATCAAAGATGTAGTGTTCAAACGTGCTTACGTTCATGCTAGTGGGATTCCTGTATGCTTTCACGCCGATGGGACGGCATCTAGATCCGGTTGGTCTACTCCATCCTCAGCATCGATTAGTATCAATGCGCTATGTGCTGGCGAAGTCAATCACTATAGAACGCAGATTTTCGGTGCCACTGGGTTTCTAGACCTCTCCAAAGAAAACAAAAAGACGCGCAAGATGGAAGAACTGTAAAGCGTCCGGTAAAGGTTCAATGATCAATAGACACGAACAGGGTTTTACTTTAGTCGAGGTGTTAATGTCGATCGTTATTATGATGATCGGTTTCGTAGCAGTTTTTTCTTTAGTGTCCATGTCTGATCGCACATTGCAAAAGAGTCGCGGGCTGGCAGAGCTCAATGCCATTGGCAATGACATTATCGAATCGGTTATGTCTGATCGGTCGAATCTGTCCGAGTACATCGCTAAGGATTTGAAGAATTGTTCGGGAATCGCTACGTCTAGCGGGAAAACGGATCAGCTTAATAGGTTGAAAAGATGGTGTGAGCAGATGAAAGGTGTAGCCGGAAAAAGCACTGCAAAAGATGTTCGAATGATTCGAGCTAAGAAACACACGATCGGGTCTCAAAAAGTTGTTGTTGTCACCGTTGAACTAACCAGCGGAGGTGGTAAACACACTTTTTTTGCCAAGCGAGTCTTTAATGCGCTCTGAACGCGGATTTACACTGGTCGAGATTCTGATCTCAGTGGTCGTTAGTGCTCTCGCCATTGCAACGTTGTATGCGTCCTACGATATTGTTGACAAACAATACCAGAAAATACGTGACGTAACCGTTCTTAGTCAAAGCGGCAGAAATATTCTGGTAATGGTGAAGCGCGATATCCGGATGGCTGGGTTCACCTATAGAGACGACACAGGAAAACTAATCTACGGCTCAATTAGCGAACCAATTAAGATTACTGACAGTGGAGACCGTTGTTGTGACGATATAACTGTAGTTTATGACTATCAGGTTCAGTCAGCGACTGCACAAAGAATTAGGATTAGGTACTGGGTTGAGAACTATACCGGTTCAAAAGGAGCTAGGGGTCGTCTTTATAAACAGACGGATATTCTTCAACCTTCGACAGCGACAGGCCGTAAAGAACCAATGGCGGACTATATTGAAGACCTTCAGTTTGTTCGCGACCAGGTGCGGTCGTCTGGATCCGTGGAAAATCTTGCAAAAAAATCTACCGACCTCTCAAAGTCTGCAAAGCTGACTGATGGAAAGTTGGGATGTAATAACGGATGTAATTCACAGTGCGAAAATGGTTGGACATTTGGTGGTGGTCTAAATGCTAATGAAAAGATCAGTGCGAACTTCAGTAGCCCAGTAACAATCGGTGGTATAGGACTATATGCCGGTGAACAGAATGAGACAGTGACCGGTTACATTCAGATAAAAGAAAGTGGAAGTTACAAGAGAATTGCCACACTAAGTAACATAGGTATTAGCGCCAAGAATTCACAATATAAATTCACGAAAAATGTCGCGACGGACAGCCTAGAATTTGTCATGACGTCTGGCGGTGGTGGTGACAAAAATATATGTATATTCGAGTTTCAGATTTACCCCGGATCAAATCTATCGAATCTTGTTGATGTTGTTTTAGCTTTACGCACTCGAAATCAATATGGCCTATCGAAAGCATATACGAAGAAAACCTATCGTAAAGGTAACTATAAACTCAACAAGACGGATGCCTATAGGCGAGATGAGTATTCAACAACAGTGTTGGTAAGGAACTTGTCGTTGTGATCTTTCCGGACTGTCGCCGAAATCAGGAAGGTGCAATCCTGGTATTGTCACTAATTATGCTTTTGGTCATGACGACTATGGGCATTGGCTTATGGTATGTCGCTGATCGGGATAGTGAGCAGGTTGAGGTTAACATCAATCAGTCAGAGACATTATATTCCTCCGAATCTTGTATCGATGATGCAACTCGGTGGCTTGAAGTGGAAGCCGCAAAAGGCCCTCCATGCAAATCCGTCGGTAAAGGCAAACTCTGCAAAACGATTCCTGATAGCGGCGTTCACACAATGGATGCTGACTGGAGAAGGACCAGCGGTGAGAAAACCAAACACAAAACAAGAATGGCCGCCCACAGTTATAAATGTACTATTACGTTGATAAACACTATTTCAGCCGCAGGTCAGCAGGGGACTGGGTTCGACGTAGGCCAAACAAGCAACTACCAAGGGGCTATTTCTAGCACTAAATACCTTTATAAGATAAGCGCGAGTGGTTTTGGGCCCAATAATGTACGCTCTGATGTCGAGATTATTGCGTCGACCATCTCATCATTATGATTATGCAATTTATGTCGAAGTCATTATTCATCTCAGTCATCGTTTGCTTAGTGTTCAGTACAAACGTGATGGCTGCATGTGATCTGCAGCGTTTCAAGTTCGGCACGTCTTATGAGAGGGTGCAGAAACACTTTGATACTGGTCTAGAAAAAGCGCCAGTATCTATACAGATGTTGTTTGTGCCGGGGAGTGACGTGTGCGCGGGTGAGAAAGTGTTCCGGGGAACACCCGTTATATTCACATTTCTATACAACAAACTCGTACAGATCGAAGTAAATCGTCTGTCAAAGAAATCGTTGCTTGGTGCGTGGGCCGAATCAGTGTACGGCGTGAAGTCAAATAAACCTACTAGTTATTTCAGTTCGGAACCGAATGCTCAATGGTATTGGGACAAGAGCGCGGCAGTGATCACCTATTCCATTGTGACATACGGAGCTGAGCGGGACGAGTATATCCAGATCCAGTCGAAGCGGCACGAAGAGTTGTTTGCGAAATGGGCCGAAGAAGAGGAGTCCCAGTGAGGGATATATTCGATACGGCGGTTGTATTTGTGATGGTGTTGTTGGTGTGTTTATGGCCGCAGGCCTATGCTAAATCGCCCCCACCAGGCACAGGCAAGGCGGATGTCCCTGCCAATATATTGTTCATGGTCGACACATCCGGGAGTATGGGGGCTTCGGTGGCTTCTTCAAGCCGCATGTACAACCCATTTGATGTAGCAATCGACTCGCAAGGCAATATGTATATCATTGAGGTTTATCGCAATAAAGTAAAGAAATACGACGCTTATGGGGGCTTAGTAAAAGAATGGGGGGGTTATGGCGGCCGTAATGGACAATTTGTCACCCCTCATAAGATTGCTATAGATTCGAGTGACAACGTATATGTCTCAGATTACCGTAACCACCGCGTTCAAAAGTTCGACAGCAACGGCACATGGCTACAGAACTTTAGTGTCAACTATCCGGTCGCGCTAGATGTCGACTTATCAGGCAATGTGTACGTA
>JYMV01040845.1_pt1 | contig 15461 bp, 10 predicted proteins | sample 338911 | NCBI WGS metagenome assembly JYMV01 (sample SAMN03354496, study PRJNA234377) | hydrothermal vent metagenome | biome: Deep sea; feature: Hydrothermal plumes at the Eastern Lau Spreading Center, Western Pacific Ocean; material: Seawater | place: Tonga | collected 2009 | depth 2000 m m
TATCAATAATTACTCGATCACCTACTTTAACTATTTCCTGATGTATTATCTTTTTATCTGATTGACCCATCACACTAATTAAAAGTTTGCCCTAATCCCCATCGTATTTCAAGGTAAAATTCTTATAAATTTCCGATTGAGTGTTCAATAGTTTTTTCACACCCTAGTCTAAAATATTACTTCCTGGAAACATGAGTAGAACCCCAAACAAATTTTTATCAAGGCATATAGGCCCACAGGATAAAGACATAGAATCTATGCTTGATTATATAGGATTTGATTCATTGAATGATTTAGTTCAATCAGTAATTCCTGAAAATATTCTATCACTATATCAATCTAAGATCCCAACAGCTCTATCCGAAACTCAGGCTATAGCAGAGTTGCATAAATATTCCAAAAACAATAACGTATTCAAATCCTTAATTGGAATGGGATATTATGGGACAGTTACACCAACTGTTATACAAAGGAACATTCTTGAAAATCCGGGTTGGTATACCCAATATACCCCTTACCAAGCAGAAATTAGCCAAGGACGATTAGAGGCACTGCTGAATTTCCAAACCATGATTTCAGATCTTACCGGATTTCCATTGGCAAATGCATCTTTGTTAGATGAAGGAACGTCGGCAGCCGAAGCCATGCTTATGTTCTTTAATGCAACGAGAGATTCCAGCAAAAACACTTTTTTAGTTTCGGATAAATGTCATCCGCAAACAATAGATGTTCTGAAAACACGATCAGAGCCATTGGGAATTCAACTTACAATCACCGATCATGCCAATTTTAATTTTAATGAGTCCATTTTTGGTGCCTTGATACAATATCCAGATACAGAAGGATCTATTCAGGACTTCTCCGTAATGTGTAATTCCGCACATGAAAATAAATCTTATGTGTGTATGGTAACTGATCTTTTGGCACTCACTTTACTAAAACCACCTGGAGAAATGGATGCCGATGCTGCTGTTGGTAATGCCCAGAGGTTTGGGGTATCTTTAGGATTTGGTGGGCCTCATGCTGCCTTTTTTGCTACATCGGATAAATTTAAACGAAAAATTCCCGGACGCATTATAGGTGTTTCCCGAGACTCACACGGTGATTCTGCTTTAAGAATGGCGTTGCAGACTCGTGAGCAACATATCCGTCGTGAAAAAGCCACATCTAATATTTGTACATCTCAGGTTCTTTTAGCGATTATGTCAGGGATGTACGCTGTTTACCATGGTCCTCAGGGATTAAAAAACATAGCCGAACGTGTTTATGGTCTAACCAACTTACTAGCCAGTTCATTAAGCAAAGCTGGATATGTCCTACACCATAAATGCTTCTTTGATACTATTCGGTTTTCTACAACAGAAAATTGGCAGAAAAAAGCTCTTGCTGTAGAAATAAATTTACGTGATTATGGGGATGAAACAGTTGGAATCGCCATCGATGAAACAACCACATTAGAGGACATAGATGACATTCTTAATATATTTAATACCAGTCCTTCAAAAAGTAAAAATAATTATATACCAGATAACCTGAAGCGGCAATCATCTTATCTACAACATCCAGTTTTTAATCAATACCATTCAGAATCAGCAATGTTGCGTTATCTCCATCAACTTGAGATGAAAGATCTATCACTGAATACAAGTATGATTCCCCTGGGGTCCTGCACTATGAAGCTTAATGCCACATCTGAAATGGTTCCCGTTACCTGGCCCGAGTTCAGTGGTATCCATCCATTCGTTCCATCTGAACAAACGAACGGTTACTATTCTTTAATTCATCAACTTGGTGATTGGCTGGTTGAATTAACTGGTTTTGATAATTTTTCAATGCAGCCCAACTCTGGCGCCCAAGGAGAATATACAGGATTATTAATTATTAAGGCCTACCATGAAGCAAAAGGAGACCACCATCGTAATGTTTGTCTTATTCCTTCATCAGCTCATGGGACGAATCCAGCAAGCGCCGTTATGGCTGGAATGAAAGTTGTAATATTAAAATCCGATGATAGTGGCAATATCGATCAGGATGACCTGCGTTTTAAGGCAACAGAACATTCGAATAATCTTGCGGCCATTATGGTTACTTATCCATCTACACATGGAGTTTTTGAAGAAACGATTCGTGATACGTGCCAGATTGTACACCAACATGGCGGTCAGGTCTATATTGATGGGGCTAATCTCAATGCCATGGTTGGCCTCTGCAGACCGGGTAAGTTTGGTGGCGATGTTATGCATATCAATCTTCACAAAACATTCTGTATTCCACATGGTGGCGGTGGACCGGGAATGGGTCCAATTGTATGTATGAATCATCTGACTCCCTATTTACCGGGACATTTTCATATAAATTCCAGTAAAGAGCATGCTATCCATGCTGTTGCTTCTGCACCCTATGGAAGCAGTAGTATTCTTACCATCTCTTGGGCGTACATTGCCATGATGAGCACCAATGGGTTACAACGCGCAACCCAAGTGGCAATTTTAAATGCTAATTACATGGCAAAAAGGCTTGAGGATTGCTTCCCTATCCTTTATCGTGGAAAGAATGGTTTGAACGCTCATGAGTTCATCGTGGATCTCCGGCCGATTAAACAATCTTCCGGTATTTCTGAGGAAGATGTCGCCAAACGATTGATGGATTACGGATTTCATGCCCCCACAATGTCGTGGCCAGTGTCAGGAACAATGATGATCGAGCCTACAGAAAGTGAAACTAAAGAAGAGTTAGACCGCTTTTGTGATGCAATGATTTTCATTAAACATGAAATAATGAACGTGGAAAAGGGTGAAGTAGATCCGCATGATAATCCACTGAAAAATGCACCACATACCGCAAAACACATAGCATCTGATAATTGGAATCATCCCTATTCCAGACAACAAGCCGCTTATCCTGCTGATTGGCTTAAAGATTATAAATATTGGCCTCCAGTGGGCCGAGTGGATAATGCCTTCGGTGACCGAAACTTAGTTTGTACTTGCCCGTCCCCAGAATACTACATAGAACCTTAAAAAATAATCAATTAAGAATAATCGTTATTTAAATCAACGTAACCCATTATCATATTTGCAGTAATTTTCATCAAAACAACATCCACTATACTATTATTCAAATTTGAGTCATTTTTAAACTTTACTTTAATATAATTATCTGTGTGTCCAGTAGCCTTTCCATCCAGGGTGCTTTCAACCAATACAGGACGAGTTTGACCTAAATACTGTTCTTGAAAATATCGGCGTTTTTTATCTGACAAAATATGGAGCATTTTGCTCCGTTCAGCCCGTTTCTCTCTGGAAATAACTTCTCCTATGTCGATAGCATCCGTGTTGGGTCGCTCGGAATATGTAAACACATGGATATAAGAAATGTCCAATCCCTTCAGAAAATTGTAAGTGTCCAGAAAATCGTCATTCGTCTCGCCAGGGAAACCCACGATTACATCCACACCAATACAACAATCAGGGATACTTTGTTGTATTTTTAGAACTCTTCTTTCATAAAGATCCCGTTTATACCTTCGGCGCATTGCACCTAATATTTTGTCCGACCCAGATTGAAGCGGTACATGGAAATGAGGCATGAATTTTTGAGATGATGCACAAAATTCAATGATCCCATCAGTAAGCAGGTTTGGTTCGATGGATGAGATTCGGATTCGGTCAATCCCATCCAGAGTATCCAATTGTTGGATGAGATCATAAAATGTATCACCGCTCCCTTTACCAAAATCTCCAATGTTCACACCGGTAAGTACGATCTCTCTGGCATCAGTTTCCGCCATTTCTCTCGCTACTTTCATAGTGCTTTCAATGGTATGGCTTCGACTCTTACCCCGAGCCAGTGGAATGGTACAAAACGAACAAGTATAGTCACAACCGTCCTGTACTTTTAAAAATGAGCGTGTCCGTTCTTCCGATGAATAGGATGGTGTGAACTTGTTGATATGATCGATCTTGGATTGTATGACTTTAGTCCTGCTATTCGAATTAATGTTATCCAAATGATTCAGGAGATTAAATTTTTCTTCAGTACCCAAAACGATGTTTACACCATCAATAGTAGCAATATCATTGGGTTTGAGTTGGGCATAGCATCCAATCACAGCAACGGATGAATCAGGATTTCGGCGTTTCGCCTGGCGTATCAGTTTACGCGCTTTTTTGTCTGCATTTTCGGTGACAGAACATGTATTCAAGACATAGATATCCGCTTCGTCCCGGTAGTCCACTTTTTCAAATCCATGACGGGAAAAATCACGGGAAATGGTTGCCGTCTCTGAAAAGTTCAGTTTGCACCCAAGAGTGTGAAATGCGATGCGTTTAGTGGGGATACTCATTTAACAGTATATACCTATATAAAAAATACCCTTTATAATATTCTTCCTGAAATAATAGTTACTCACAATTTGAGTATTTTTTATTCCTCTAGAACGGTTCGGGCACTTTAAATTTCACTTGAGTTTTTAATTATTTAAAACAGATTTTATACCGTTATAAACAACAAATGAATGATTTATTAAAAAGTGTTATTACCTGCGATCTGGATGGAAAAGTTGAAACCTTCAGTGAAGGAGCCCAGAAACTTTTTGGATATACTTTAGATGAAATCATTGGCAAGGGCCGGGTCAGTGATTTTAGCCCCGGGCAGGTAGTCTTGGGCCATGTAGTTAATTGGTTGAAAGAATCCGTAGAGAAAGGAGTTTGGGAAGGTGATACTGTATTTCTGCATAAAGACGGTCATGAAATGCCCTGTCACGTCAAAATCACACCTACCAAAGGGAAAAATGGAGAACATATCGGGTATTGCGGCATCACAACTCCTTTGGAAAATAAAACACCTGATGAGGTGCGCCCAATCATCAGTTTATGGACAAAAATTTTCTGCTGGATGGTCATTATGCGTTTGCCGTTTCTCACGGCAACCATTGTGCCCATTCTGGTTGGTGCAGCCGTAGCAAAATCGGCTGGGTTCCCCCTGAGTTGGGGTTGGCTCGGATTAACCGTTCTAGGCGGTTGTCTGCTACATATTGCTACAAACACGGCCAATGATTACTTTGACCATACCAGCGGAACTGACGAAGCTAATTATAATTATATGGTTCCTTTTTCAGGCGGAAGTCGGAGCATCCAAATGGGCCTCATTTCCGCTAAGGGCATGTTATTAGTTTCACTGATTTCATTTTCATTGAGTGCTCTAGTGGGTATTCCATTAATTATAAAAGCTGGAAATACAGTTCTTTGGTTGGGGATTACTGGCGCAGTTTCAGGATTTTTTTATACTGCACCACCGTTTCGGTTTGCATCCAGAAAAGGATTTGGTGAATTACTGGTAGGATTAAATTTTGGACCGCTTATGGTAGCGGGTAGCGCACTGGTTCAAACCGGCGAATTGTTGCCGGTAGCATTTCTTGCCGGCATACCATTAGGGTTGCTAGTGGCAGCTATTCTCTATATTAATGAATTTCCTGATCATGACGGTGATAAAGCAACTGGTAAGGATACTCTCATTGTTGTTTTTGGCCCAGAGAAAGCCAGACTAGGTTATGTACTATTGGTTGGGGGTGCTTTTGCCAGTATTATTGTTATGGCTGTGAATGAAACAATTCCTCTGCTGTCATTGATCGCCCTGCCAGCAGCATGGTTTGGAATAAAAGCGATTCAAACCCTTTATAAATATTACAATAACCGGTTACTACAACCAGCTAATGCAGGCACTATAAATATGCATTTTATAGCCGGAGTTCTTTTCTGCATTGGAATATGGCTGGGGTAATTACTTTATCCCATACTATAAAATTAAAATCAAAACCTGGAGATATGAAATGAACAAAACAGAATTTCTAAATGAAATTGATGCCCGAATCAACAAAAAACATCTACTAAAACATTCATTCTATCGAGCTTGGAACACTGGTGAACTTGATATAGCTACTATACAGGAATATGCGGCACAATATTTTAAACACGTTTCTGCTTTCCCAAGATATTTGTCTGCTATTCACTCAAATTGTGATGACATTTCAGTCAGACAAGCAATTTTAGAGAACTTAGTGGAAGAAGAACTGGGTGACGAAAATCATCCTGAGTTATGGCTGCGTTTTGGCGAAGGGGTTGGCAAGGATCGGGTGTCAATGAAGCAAGCCAAAGCTATGGATGAAACCCACGAGCTGGTAGATACATTTATGGAATTATCCAAAAATAAAAAATATCACATTGGGCTTAGTGCACTGTACTGTTATGAATCCATGGCACCAGAAATTTCAGAGAATAAAATAGACGGTTTAAAGAAATTCTACGGTATAAAAGATGATGAAACCTTGAAATTCTTCATGGTTCATCTTCATACTGATAAATGGCACCGGGAAGTTGTTAAAAATCTACTCGTAGAAATCTGCGAGTCAGACGACAAAAAGAATGAAGCCTTAAATGCCGCTGATCAAGCTCTATATGTATTAAATAATTTTTTAACAGGAATAGAAAGGGCTTACTGCTAATTATAAACGATTTTATTTAGTCATCCCGTCGGTCGATGGATAACCGACGGTTTTTGGACGATCTTTGATCATCCTTCCTTCGCTCGATTCCATCTCTTTTATCCGGTTCAATGCTAATTTCTTCTTCCCGACGTTCAGTACCAATTCTTCTTTCAGAATCACGTCGTCCTATTTTTCGACGTGGAGTTTCTCTATGTTCATCAACCATCTATAAACTTAAAAAATAAATGACCCCAAAATCAGAGGGGCTTCATCATTAGTTAAATTATCTGGAAAGAGTGTAAATCTTAGGTTTTCAAATCAACAAATAATGTCGATTCTGTTTTGACTAAGTTTACTTTATCAGTCATATCCAAGGCACTAACTGCTTGCTCAACCATTTTCATTTCATTTTCATGGATAAATTCGTCCGCACGAGCAATATAAGCCAGGTTCTTCACAACCTTAAACCGATCTTCATCAGATGAGAACATCCCCTTTAAAGTTCCGAGTGAGGTGCCATAATGATCAAAGCGAGCATTTTCATCGCCAAGTTCAATAAATTTATCAATGACCTCAGCTTCCACCTGGTTATATTCATCATCAGTCATATCCGGCAACATTACTTTTACATTCCCTCGCATTGCTTCCTTTTCTGATTCATCAACCTCGCCATCAGCTAAAAATGACACGCAAACAAATGCATATACTAAATCATGATTTTGGGTCCAATCTGACATAACTTCCTCTACAATATTAATAGTTTACCAATTCGCAGTTCAGTTTAACCAACTCTCCGTTTAGGTCTGCGGAGTTGTACCGTGAACGGAGGCTACGGAAAGTTATCATGAGTTGATGTGAAGGTCAAGAATTCTTGAGAAATAAGATTATATTAATTAACTAATAAAAATTTGGTTTTCAAACTCTCCCTTTATAAAGTTTACATCATTGAAAATCAATTTTCACACTCGTAGTTATATTTTCATTATGCAAAGTCAACATCAGAACCATGGCTGAATCCTTCGTTTTATTCTTTGCACGGTTAGAAAATCTAATTAACCGTCACCGATCCATTACAGCACTATTAGCCGTAATTATTGGGGTTTTACTTACTGACATTCTTTTTCATTACTTTTATCCCTCAATCGCGATTTGGCTCGACCAACAATTTGGAATTGGCATCGATGACCACCAAAAAGTGGATCTTACATTCGCCCCGGAAATTTGGGGTGGAGTATTGGCAACCGTGCTAGGAACACTAATTATTGTTATAGCCATTGCAGCAGAATCCACACCTAAGCTTATGGATCTGTTTGTTAAAGATTGGCTTAGTCTAATCTTCATATGGTTTTTGATTATAGCTTCAATCCATGCCATAATTATCATGTATTATTTTGAGTCACTGGAAAGAATATCAAGTGTCATTTTAAATACATATGTTTATTTACCGCTATCAATTGTTTATTCATTACCATATATTTTTTACATCCTGCTTTATTCAAAAACTGACAATGTTATAAAAAAACTTTATTCCTTAAATGTTAATGATATTAAACGTCTAGGAAAAAGGTCTGTTCGTATTTCTATGCAAGATACCAATGTGATAGAACACTATCAGTATTTGTTGATGGCTACCATTGATCAATTTGATGACTTACTAGAGTATATTTCTTTCAAGGAAGCCCAGACAGAGATTATTCGCCGGGTTGGCGACACAGTGTGCATATATATGGAGTATAAAAAATCTTTTAATCCTAATTTTTTCACAGCCACTCAAACCGTTAGGCTTAATCCAACATTTCGCACATACGTGGAAAATCAATATAAAGAATTGGAAGAGCGCCAAACATTTTATGAGGTGAAATCTTTTCGAATGATGGGGAATGCATATATTCGAAAAATGGATAATGGGGAATACGAATTAGCATCTCTTATTGTAAGTGAAGTAGTCAACATTGGATTACTGGCTTTAAAACTCAATCATGAAAATCTGATTACTGATATAAATATCAGGTTTAATACATTTATGCGTTTTGCTATCAAACAAGCAATTCGGAATAACGAACCAAGAAATCTATACAATTTAGCTTTTCATTACTCCCTGTTACTTCAGGGATATGTAGATCATAAAGAAACCGATCTTCTGAAACAGGGGTATTTCTATTTCAAGTATTATGGAAATGAGATTTATAAACATGCTGCCAATAATCCTTCACTTTATTTTATAGTCGATACACTAACATCAGAATTGAAAAAAATATCTATTCTTATCTCTGAAAAAGAGTGGGATGATGAACTCCAAGAACATCTATTAGGAGAAATCTTGCAATTAGATAGCCCGCCTGATTACCCAAAAGATGATCTTGATCAAAACGTAAATAACGGGGTTCGTGTTCTTCAGATAGGATTAGCGTTACACTATATTAAAATCGACAAACCCAAGTTTGCAGAAAAAATTATATCTGATGTTCTAGATGATTTGGCCTTCTTCGATAACAAAACTTATCTTAACCTGATGGAGGGATTATATAATCGAATCCGATTTAGCGGTCCCACGTTCTGGGAAGATACGGATCGTGGAAACACGAATATTTACTATTCACCTGATAGTGGCCTTATTGATGATTTCAAAAAAATATTATCGAAACAAATGAAAAAACGATTAGATGAACTGGATCGTGATGTACAGTTCCTTAGGTTGGAACTTGATAAACTGCAAACTAAAGATAAAGAGGGAAAACTTACCCAGGCTGAAGCGGCTCAAATGACTGAACTTGCAGGGCAGATATCCACGCGCAGAAAAACGTTTTTTATGGGATAAAATTATTAGCGTGTTAGAGCAAAAAAGAAAGCCTGGGTTAAATTAGAAATATCCTGACTTGCAGTTGCTAAATTATTGACAGCCGCTTTTGCCACTTCGAAGTAAACCGGACCACCTATGGAAGGGTTTTCTTCTACAATTTTGGAAAAATCATCCAACTTCAAAATACCATACTCTACATTTGTCATTGCATGTACATGTGCGGTTCGAATTGCATCATCAAGCACTAATGAAAATTCACCAATGCCAAAAGCAGGTGCCTGAACAACGGCAACAGTTGGTTCAGTTATTGGATCAGTCGTTGGGGGAGGATCCGTTGTTTCCAGACGAATAATTGATTTTCTGGACATTGTAAAACCACTGGCAGCCTTGACCATCATATTTTTCGAAACCTCTACCTGCCCCTGAAAAACAAGTACCATGGTGTCTCCGGTATCTCCTTCTTTCAGTAGCCTTGTTTTTGGATTACACTTTTTTAACTCCACTACATCTGCAATCTTGCCGCACATATCTTCTGGGAGCTTACTAAAATGATTTATCTTTTGAATCTGTTCAGCGTTGACACTCATAAACCTACCTCAATACCAGTGCTTTATGTTTATCATCTATGACATAATCATCAGATGGATTTATTTCAACTATGACATGCTCGTCACTGGAAAGTGCTATGCCAGCACTGTCCAACTGTTCTGTGATCATGTTCCTGATCAAGGGACTGCCGCTTTCACCCATTTGATCTTCCAAGCTAAACCCCGCCTTTCTAATAGCATATCCAACCAATAACCATTGATGTTTGAATTTATAATATGCCGATATTTTATTATGGGTTAAACCCGTCAGTCCTTTAGGGATGGTTACAACTTGAATCCCTTTATCCTGCTCTTCCTGGGTAATCAATTCATCAAATAGTTGTGGAACTCCTGGATCCGTTACATGTTTGGCAAGCATATGAGGTATATGTTCATCAGGGAATACAATTTCGTTTACATTTGCGCGTTTCAAGTGCGATATATATTCCTCATCTAAAATATAGGCAACTACCTGAATACTGTCGGAAATGGATTTTGCTGTAAGGGACGTTAAAACTGTTTTATCTTCATCCGGTTGTTCATTGGGAAGTAGTCCTGAATAATCCGGCATAATCATAAATGTACCGCATTCTTCTATAAATGCATCTTTTAAAACCGCTTCCTGCGTAAAATTTTCGGACAGATGGGTAACATCTAAGCGTTCAAAGCCAGAGACCGCTCTTTTAACAATTTCAGCCTCAGTTTCATTGATTAATATAACTACCGGATTAGCATCCCTATTGGCTTCAATCAATCTCAGTGTAGATTGCACAGCGGGATTCCATCCGGCAATTATTATATGTCCATGAAATTTATTCTCATCCAATTTATCATCTCCCTTCAGACGCGCAGCCACTAATACAGAAGCCACAGCACCGCCAAGTAATGTAACAATGCCAAAATTGAGTAACATAATTATAATCGTAAGAAGTTTTCCCAGGTGTGTCACCGGGCTCACATCTCCATAACCAACCGTTGTAAATGTTACAACAGACCACCAGAAAGTATGAAAAAACGTATCAACCCAATTAGGGTCACCCTCGCCGAATTGGAAACCACCTCCAATATCACTAATAACATCCCCCTTGAACAGATCATACTCAACAATCGTCAGTATTGCGGTTGATATTAACATTAAGCCAAGGGACCACACGGCATACCTAAATAAGTCGTTTGCTTGGTAAAAATGCTTAAGTTTTTTTAAATAGTCCCAAGCAACGGTTTTTTGTTGATCTTTATAATGTTGAACTTCGTCTTCATCTTCAACAGTAGCTACAACCTCATCAACTAAAGATTGATGAAGACGGTCATAGAGCACTTTATTAGCTTGTATCGATTCTTCTAGCTTATCCAAAGATGTGGTTTCTTCTTCTGGAGACTGAGTTAACTCTTCGGGCTGCATACGTTTAAATCTATTTCTTTCTTGGGCTATTTAGTAGCTAAATAGCCGAAAATACTATTGAAATATTCACGAATAAGCAAATAAGAACTTAATTATGGTATTCTTGCAAGGATTTTACAGTAAGATGTCCAGATGATCTAATAGCACGCACTGCTGCTTCTGCACCTGAGAGTGTGGTAATGACCATGATCCCCTTTTGGATACAGGCTCGACCAATGGATTCTTCATCATACCTTGCCTGTGCTCCCAAGGGAGTATTAATAACTAAATCGATTTCACCATTTTTAATTTCATCAACCACATTAGGTCTACCTTCCCCAACTTTGAATACGATGGTTGCTGTAATACCATTTCTAGACAATTCTTTTGCTGTACCACTCGTAGCCATAAGGTTAAACTCCATTTCGTAGAAATCCCTGGCGATGGGAATAATATTCAATTTATCCTGGTCATTTACGGATATAAATACTGTTCCTTTATCCGGGATATTGCTGTTAGCGCTTATTGACGCTTTACGGAAAGATAGTCCAAACGTTGCAGAGATTCCCATTACTTCCCCGGTTGATTTCATCTCAGGACTCAAAAAAACAGATTCTTCCGGGAATTTATTGAATGGCAAGACCGCCTCTTTCACTGCTATGTGCTTATTCCCATCCCATCTTTTTAATTCATAATCAACCAATTTTTTTCCAGTAGCAATCTGGGCAGCAATCTTCGCTAATGGAACATTCATCGCCTTGCTGACAAATGGCACTGTTCTGCTTGCTCTCGGATTCACTTCCAGGACATAAACTTGCCCATTTTTATATGCAAATTGCAGATTGATAAGTCCTACTACATTTAGCTCCATGGCTAGTAATTCAGTGATCCTTATTATTTCTTCCATGGCGGGAGAGGTAATACGATATGGCGGTAAAACGCATGCCGAGTCTCCAGAATGAATCCCTGCCTCTTCTATGTGTTGCATAATGCCACCAATATGTACAGACTTACTATCGCAAAGTGCATCTACATCAAACTCAAATGCATCTTCTAGAAACTCATCAATCAAGATAGGATGCCCTTCGGTCACATCTGCAGAACGGGCAATATAATCAATCAATTGTTTTTTGGAATAAACAATTTCCATAGCACGGCCACCCAGTACATAACTAGGCCTCGCCAAGATCGGGTAACCTATTTGATCTGCTATTATCACCACTTCATCCAATGTACGGCCAGTACCGTATTGAGGGCATACCACATCCAGCTTTTTAAGAATCTGACCAAATTTTTCCCGATCTTCTGCTAAATCAATATTTTTCGGAGATGTCCCCATAATAGGAACACCTGCATCAGATAAAGCATTTGCAATCTTTAAAGGTGTTTGCCCGCCAAACTGGACCAGCACACCTTCCGGTTTTTCAAATTCTACAATATTCAACACATCTTCAAAGGTCACAGGTTCAAAGTATAAACGGTCTACCAGATCAAAGTCTGTACTTACTGTTTCCGGGTTGCAGTTGATCATAATAGTCTTATAACCTAGTTCCTTTAATCCAAACACAGCCTGAACACAGCAGTAATCAAATTCAATCCCCTGACCAATACGATTGGGACCGCCCCCCAGAATAATGATTTTCCTACCTTTCAGCGGATTGAGTTCATTTTCTTCATCATAAGTGGAATAACAATACGGTGTCTTAGCTATAAATTCGGCCGCGCAGGTATCCACTACTTTATAGGATGGATAAACCGATTCTTCATCGCGCATTTGTCGAATGTCTTGCTCAGTTTTTCCAAGCATACGACCAATCTGTTTATCTGAAAATCCATTTTGTTTCAACAGCTTTAGGTTGTCCGCTCCACAAAAACCAGACAGGAGTTTGATATGTCGTAAAAACCAGGGATCAATTTTTGTAATTTTATATAGTTCTTCAACGGTTTGACCTTCAAGGAAGGCTTGGCGAATCTTTAACAAACGAAAAGCTGTAGCATACCTTAAAGCGGTTAAGTCCAACGAACGAACGCGGCTTAAATCTGGATCTACTTCTGCTGGCATTTTTGGCTCCAGTCCATCAAGCCCTACCTCTAGAGAACGGAAAGCTTTTTGCAATGATTCCCTAAATGTGCGCCCAATAGCCATTACTTCACCAACACTTTGCATCTGAACACCAAGGTGACCTGAAACTGATGGGAATTTCTCAAAATCAAAGCGTGGTACTTTTGTGACTATATAATCAATTGTGGGTTCAAAAGCTGCTAGTGTTTTTCCAGTAATATCATTTGTTAGCTCATCAAGTGTGTACCCTACTGCCAGTTTGGCCGCGACCTTTGCAATCGGGAAACCAGTTGCTTTAGACGCAAGAGCTGATGAACGGCTAACTCTAGGATTCATTTCAATAATAATCATCCTACCGTTTTTAGGATTTACAGCAAATTGAACATTGGAACCACCTGTTTCTACGCCAATTGTTCTCAAGCACTGAATTGCCCAGTTACGCATCTGCTGGTATTCCCTGTCCGTGAGTGTCATTGCCGGCGCCACTGTCACGGAATCACCAGTATGTACACCCATAGGATCGATATTTTCTATTGAACAGATTACAATAGCATTATCCGCTTTATCCCGAATCACCTCCAGTTCAAATTCTTTCCAACCCAATAATGATTCTTCAATCAACACCTCCGTTATTGGGCTAGCATTTAAACCATTTTCAACCAATTTCTGAAACTCATCAAAATTATAAGCCACAGAACCGCCTGTACCACCAAGGGTAAATGAAGGTCTAATAATAACTGGTAATTTCATGGACCCCATCAATGCTGAGGCTTCCTCCCAGTCTTGGACAAATCCACCCTTTGCTGTTTTAATATCAACATTATCCATAGCTGCCTTAAAAAGCTTCCGATCTTCAGCTTTTTCTATGGCATCCACTTGAGCCCCTATAAGTTGAACGCTAAACTTGTCCAATATCCCTTCCCTATGAAGATCCATTGCCAGATTTAACGCAGTCTGTCCACCAACTGTTGGAAGAATTGCATCTGGGTTTTCCTTTTCAATAATCGCTGTAACATATTCCACTGTTATGGGTTCAATGTAAGTACGGTCCGCCATATCGGGGTCAGTCATAATCGTTGCCGGATTGGAATTCACAAGAATAGTGCGATATCCTTCCTCTTTTAGAGCACGGGCGGCCTGGGTACCGGAATAATCAAACTCGCAGGCCTGGCCGATAATTATGGGTCCAGCGCCAATGATCAATATGGATTCTATATCCGATCGTCTAGGCATGCATCATATCAACGAATTGTTGAAATAAATATCGGCTGTCGTGCGGTCCGGGACTAGCTTCAGGGTGATACTGCACTGAAAATGCCGGAATATCCTTACAGCGTATCCCTTCCGATGTTCCGTCATTCAAGTTCACATGAGTGGAAATCACATTTTGCGGAAGACTGTCAAGATCAACCGCAAATCCATGATTCTGGCTGGTAATTTCAATAACGCCCGTTTCATTGTTTCGAACAGGATGGTTTATTCCGCGATGACCAAATTTAAGTTTGTAAGTTTTGGCACCCAGAGCTAAAGCCAGAATCTGATGGCCAAGGCAAATACCGAAGATCGGTTTTTGACCCAAAATTTTTTTCACCATATCAATTCCATAGGTCACTGCTGCAGGGTCACCAGGTCCGTTAGACAATAATATGCCATCCGGGTTAAACTTCAGTAATTCATCAGCTGTGCATTGTGCCGGGAATACTGTAACATTGCAACCATAACCTTCTAACAATCGCAGTATATTCCGTTTTATACCATAATCAATTGCTGCTACCACGTATTTTCCAGTCTTATTGCTTGCCCATGTATAGGAATTTTTTGCTGTCACTTCTAGTGCCAGATCTAAACCAGCCATGGATGGGATCTTTGCCAATTTCTCCTTTAAACTGACAGCGTCAAGATCTATCGAAGAAATAATGCAATTCATAGCACCTTCATCACGAATATGGCGGGTTAGTGCTCGTGTATCTATGTTTTTAATACCCACGATCCCATGATCATATAAATAACTGCTGATTGATTGGGTAGACCGCCAATTGGATGGAATATTTGTTTCCTCCTTGATCACAAACCCTGCAACCTGAATACGATCTGATTCAACATCATCCGGATTCACACCATAGTTTCCAATATGGGGTGCGGTCATA
>JYMV01030528.1_pt1 | contig 15457 bp, 15 predicted proteins | sample 338911 | NCBI WGS metagenome assembly JYMV01 (sample SAMN03354496, study PRJNA234377) | hydrothermal vent metagenome | biome: Deep sea; feature: Hydrothermal plumes at the Eastern Lau Spreading Center, Western Pacific Ocean; material: Seawater | place: Tonga | collected 2009 | depth 2000 m m
GCAATAAGATCTAAAATTGATTCCGATAAATATAATTTGATATTACACCCTACATCAAAAGGAAGTGCAACCTTTTCCAGATAATGACCCAGGTTTTTATAGGAATTATGAACCAATTTATTTTTTAATAATCCAACAGCTCCATCTACGATTACTTCTGCATGCACCTTTTTATCCTCATACCTGCAATCTTTATGAAAAAGCCTTATCACCTTGTCGCCTTGTACTCCACCGAAACTAACTTTTTTACCCATAAACCAGTTCTCCCTATTGATCCAATATCCCTTTTTACCAGGCCCTTTTTCAAGGATCGCAAGGATCTCAACTTTCAAATTCTCAGAAATTCTTTCATCGGCATCAACCAAGAGGATCCAATCATGGCTTGCCTGCGGTATCGCCCAATTCTTTTGAGAGGCAGAGTAATTATAGTCGTGCTCGAGAATCCGGGCAGAATATTTATTGGCGATCTCTACCGTTTTGTCTGTACTGTATGAATCAACAACAAGAATTTCATCAGCCCATTGCACTGATTGCAATAGTGCTTCCATATTGTGTTCTTCATTTTTACATGGAATGATGATGGTAAGCTTATTCATTGCCTGATCTTTTCTCTGAATTGTGGGCATCACAAAGCTAATATAATTCCAGATAATTAGTAATTTGCGAACATCCTTTGAATCTCATATTACAGTGTCTACTAGAGAAAGGAGTCAACAATGAAGAAACAGGATTTTAGCAGCAGTCATTTTGTTATTAGCCGAACAGACAGCATAGGTGATGTAATCCTCACGCTGCCTATGGCTCACGTTTTAAAATTAAATTTTCCCGATTCAACCATTTCCTTTCTGGGGCGTTCCTATACCAGGGATATTATTGAATGCTGTAAAAGCGTAGATAATTTTATCGATTGGGATGAGATAAAGATTAAGGGTAGCAGCAAAGCCTTTAATGAATTAAATATTGATGTTTTCATTCACGTATTTCCGGTTAAGGAAATAGCAAGGGCTGTAAGAAAGGCGAAAACCCCAATCAGGATTGGCACCTCTCATCGACTTTACCACCTCAGGACATGCAATAAGCTGATCAATCTTGGCCGAAAAAATTCTGACCTTCACGAAGCTCAGCTTAACCTTAAAATGCTGGAGTCTCTCAACATCCAGCTTGATTATAAGCTTGATGAGATTGCAGGGATGTATAACATGGAAATCAATCCTGAATTACCAGAGGCAATAAGATCTAAAATTGATTCCGATAAATATAATTTGATATTACACCCTACATCAAAAGGAAGTGCAAGAGAATGGGGCTTGAATAATTTTTCACAATTAATTGACCTCTTGCCTGAAGATAAATTCAGCATCTTTTTCACTGGCACAAAAGAGGAAGGTGGAAGGATCCACAAAGACCTGATTGAAAAACATCCAAAGGTCCATGATCTTACAGGCAGGTTAAACCTGAAGGAGCTAATCTCATTCATTTCATTGAGTGATGGCTTGGTTGCGGCAAGCACGGGTCCCCTGCATATTTCCGCTGCACTTGGCAAACAGGCAATTGGTATTTTTGCCCCTATGCGGCCTATTCATCCGGGAAGGTGGGCTCCCATTGGCAGAAAAGCAAGCCATTTAGTACAAAAGAAGTCATGCGATGATTGCAGAAAAAGAAATCACTGCGATTGTATCGCCTCTATATCCCCTGAATCAGTTTCAGCATGTTTACCTATCGGCACTTCTGCCAAATAAGAGCAAAGCATAAAAATACGACACAAACGTAGCCCCTGCCTGAGTCTCCAAAGTATCTTCAGTCAGCATCGATAGCAGGGCGATCAATAAGAAAACAAAAAAAAGTTTATCCGCATTATCAGGATAATACCTTACTGGGATTAGCATGCACGCAAGAAACCACAACATGCCCATAACACCGAAAGCTACCCCTATTGACAAGAACTGGTTATGAGGGCGCTTCCAATATTTTTCCTCCATAATGGTCTGGCTATTTTCATAGGCCACATACATTTTATTAAGAACATCACCAGTACCTACACCGATAAGCCAGTTTTGTCTTATTACATGAAAGGCCGTTTTCCAATATTCCCATCGCTGCACAACAGAATGTCCACCAGGACTTCCACCATGGTAATAAGAATCCATTTCCCATATAACCCCATAAAGCTTTGCTTCGATGCTAGAAGTGGTAGCAAACCTAATATTTGCAATGCCATTCTCTACCATTTCAATTTCAAAGTCAGTTAACTTTTGCAAAGACACGCTATCCTTTCGCAATCCTTTTGAAGTCATAAACCGGAGCAATGTATATTCAAGGTGCTGTCCTTTTCTGTCTTTACCTGAAAATGCCAGGCTACTTCTTTTATTCCAGGCTGGTTCAAGCTCTTCCTTGCAGATATATATCCAAACACGCTTACCGTTCTCCATTTGACGATTCTCTTTATCATGAAAATAAACATAGCCGTCAGCCGTTTTCTGATCCAGGTTCTCAATCTGCTCCGGCTCCACATGATAAAACCCTTCAATTAGATTGACCATATAGAGCATTAAGACAACAGGTAATAATGAAATACCTAAGAGAGATATGATCCTCTTCTTAATATTTTTTATTGCAATAGCCCTATAGACCAACCAGATGAATCCGGCAATGATCATTATACCCAGACCCGTTATGGATTCAAGCAGGAAAAGGAACAGGAGCAACCATAAGGCCACCAGAAGAAACAGCCACTTGCTGAGCTTAAAAGGAATAGAATTGTCTGATACAGAAAAGATCAACCAGAAAATGGACAGGCAGATCATTAAAGAAAATCTGATATGAGAGATATAAAGTGATATATAACGGACATCTAAAATCACATTCTCAGGAATACCTGCAAATGACCTGAACCAATTATTTATTCCAATAAGCTCTCCAACAGAAACCAGCGTTCCAATTAAAACAGCACCTGAAAAAACCAACATGATATATGCTAAATTCTTTTTCTTGATCTTCTCTGATGTTGCAATTAGAAAGGGCAAAACTAAAAGCGGAAGCTTTATCCTAAGATCATTAAACGCATAGGTATAATCCGTTGAGTATAGCAGTCCCAGAATATGTAAGAAAAAAATAGAAAGAAATATGAGGACCCCTTTATTAGACAATAAACCTTGCAGCCGCCTTTTATATCCTCCTTCCATCAACCAGGCAATACCAACCACCACCTGGCCAATTGACATTAAGAAGTTAGAAAGAGGTAAGCCGACTGCTAAAACGAGCAGTCCAAACATATAAATACCAGAATAGTTCAGATATTTACTGGATTTCATTAATCAGAAGGAATTAATAATATTATTAGAAAAAACGCAAGGAGACCACAAAAAGTATTCTGGATAATTATTTGTCCTCTTTCTTCTCTTCTTCAACTTTGGTTACATGGTTGCCTGCTAAAATGGCATTATAGGTAGCAGAATCACCAAGCACCTCCAGGGCTTTTTTAATATTATCATTATATTGTATCATGGCTTCTATTCTTCCTTTCTGGAAGTAATACCTCACCATAATCTCACGGGTTATCAAATCAGAAATCCCCTCCTTAAATTTATTGAGGTCATCCTCATTATTATGAGTTAATTTTGTCTTAAAGGCCTCAAACTCTAACTGTGCATCTTGAAAATACTCCTCATCTGTAGCAATTTTTTTTAATTCTTTAAGCTTCGCCTCACTTCTTGTGGTATAATCATAGTCTTTGCCAACTAAAAATAATTTAAAGTCCTCATAATCTTCATCCGTAAATTGGAAGTCTTTAGGTGAGTCAATTTTTTTGTGTTCCCTTTTATATTTTGAAGCATAATCAAAAATTAACATTTTATTCATGAGCTTAGCGCCAATTCTACTTCCTTTTTGTGGACTAACGGAAATATCAGGCTCTATGCCACCGCCATCATATACAGGCCTTCCATTTCTAGTAGAAAATTCTGTTATTAAGCTATCTGGCACTTTCCCCACACTACCATCTTCATTTCTATTGGTATAGTCAAGTGCCTGTATACACCTGCCGCTAGGGATAAAATATTTGGCCGTTGTTACTTTTAGCTGAGCATTATAGGTAAGTTTTAATGTTTGTTGCACCAAGCCTTTACCAAAGGTCTTTTGTCCGATTACCACAGCCCTATCGAGATCTTGCAAGGCTCCTGCAACAATCTCAGAAGCTGAAGCAGAACTTCTATTAACCAATATTATCAGTGGGATCTCCTCATCTAAAGGTGTATTAAGCGCCCTATGAACTTTATCCCAATCCTTTAGTTTCCCCCTGGTACTTACAATCTCATCACCCTTGCCTACAAATAAATTAACAATATTGACTGCTTCTCTAAGCAAACCACCTGGATTACTCCTTAAGTCCAAAACCAAGCCTTTTAGATTATCCTCTTTTTTCAGCTCCTGGACACCCTTTTTAATCTCTTCACTGGCCTTGCTTGTAAAAGTACTTAGGCGTATATAACCAAAATTGTCATCCAACATGCCAAAATAAGGGACTGGGTTTATTTTGATCTCATCTCTTACCAATTCTACTTCAAAGGGTTTTTCCTTACCCTCCCTTTCAACAAGTATCTTTACAGATGTGCCAGCTTGTCCCTTAAGAACTTTAGATACCTGACTTGTGTTCTTGCCTGAAATTGCCGTACCGTTAACTTCCAACAAAATATCTCCAGCTATTAGTCCGGCCTTATGTGCAGGATAATCCTCATAGGGCTCGGCAATAATAATCTTCTCACCTCTTTTCCGAATTAACGATCCAATTCCTCCATACTTTCCCGTAATGGAAAAGCGATGATCTTCCATTTCAGATTCAGGGATATAGGTGGTATAGGGGTCCAAGGATTCAAGCATCCCATCAATACTCTCTTTGATGAGTTTACCAGGCTCCGTTTCATCTACATAATAAATATTTAAATTCTTAAAAAGGGTAACGAAAATGTCCAGGTTTTTAGATATCTCAAAATAGTTGTCGACATACCCTAAGGAGCCAAGGGATATTCCAGCCACCAATAATGCAAGTCCAAATTTTTTAACCCTTGTTTTCATAATGCATTCAACTAGTATTTTTAAGGAACAGGATCATGGCCATGCTTACCCCAGGGATTACAAGAAAAAATTCTTTTTAGGGCATAAAGCCCACCTTTAAATGGCCCATGCTTTTGTATCGCTTCAACACTGTATTGGGAACAAGTAGGGTTAAAGCGACATGTTGAAACATTTAATGGAGATATTGTAAGCTGGTAGAACTTAATCATAAATAAAAATATCCTACTAATGATCCACTTCATTTATTTCAACTAAACGTCGTAAAGATAAAATTATTTTTTTCTCCATCTCTTGGTAGATAATTTGGTCATTCATAGCATATATCAAAACCAGCGCAATGGTTTTATTAGATTTCAACAGCCCCTCATACAATATCTCTTTGTTCTTCCTATAACACTCTCTCATATGCCTTTTTATCTTATTTCTTTTTACTGCTGAAGGAATATTTTTTTTTGGGACAACGAGTAATACTTGTGCTGGATATTGGTGTTTATGCTTATGCTCTATCCAAATTGTCCTGATGGGATTAATAACAAAAGAATTACCATCGGCAAAAAGCTGGTCAATAACAACCTTTGAGCAAAGCCGTTCTTCTTTTTTGAAAGATTGCTCCATTATAATTCTTTTTATAAGAGTATTGATCTTCTTAAGATCTTAAGAAAATATTTCCCAGCTAAGAAAATTGAACATTTTATTTCTTGTTGGCCCTTTTAAGATATTGTTCAATAGCCATTGTCATTGAGGGTGCATTTGGCAAAGGGGCCCTAACATCAAGTGTCAACCCAGCATCTTCAACAGCTTTTGCAGTAGTCGGGCCAAAAGCAGCTATACGTGTTTTTCGCTGCTGAAATTCTGGGAAATTTTTAAATAAAGACTTTATCCCACTTGGGCTAAAGAAAACAAGCATATCATAATTTACATTGGCTAGATCAGATAAATCTGAACATACTGTATTATAAATAGTTGCTTTTGTAAAACCCATCTCATTTTCTTCGAGAAGATTTGGAATTTCCTGTTTCATAATATCCGAACAAGGAAGGAGAAACTTTCCTTCATAATGCTTCTTGAGAACAGGAATCAAATCACCAAATGTTTGTTTACCATGAAATATCTTTCGCTTCCTGTAAACCACATACTTTTGCAGATAGTAGGCGATAGCTTCCGAGACACAAAAGTATTTCACAATATCCCTTACTGGAACTCTCATCTCCTGACACATCCTAAAATAATGATCAACAGCATTACGACTTGTAAAAATAACAGCATTATAGTCCCCCATTCCAATCCTGTCCTTTCTGAATTCCTGAGATGAGACCCCCTCAACATGAATGAATGACCTAAATTCAATCTTAAGCCTGTGCTTATCTGCTAAACCAAAATAGGGTGATTTATCAGACTCGGGTTGTGGTTGGGAAACTAAAATAGAAGATACTTTTTCAGACATAATCAGACTGTTATTGTTTTTGGATGTTTTACTAAACCGCAGATGAAACAAACCTGGCAATTAAGGCCATTGGTAAAATTTCAAGGGTGCAAAGATACAAAAATATGTAATACTTGGAGAGGTTGGCCTCCCTAGTACAAACAATAACGCCTCGATATATCCGGTAAAGGTAAATTATAATGATGAGAAAAATCCCTGTATAAATTAAATATTGAGCGCCAATCTTAGAATAGCTTATGCCAATAACTACAGGCAATAAAAATATTCCAAGAATTTTATTAAATAAAAAAACATGAAAAATGTATTCGTAAAACTTTTCCCCTTCATTAAATATTACTCCCAGAAACCAAAGAACAAATGTTTTTCCAGCATATAATAGAACTAAGGCCCCAGAAAAAATAAATATTGGATTAATAACATCACTAAAAGGAATATTTACTTGATAATAGATTATAACAAGAAATAAAAAAAGTGATAGAACAACTACAAAAACAAAATTAAGAGCTATTGACAAACCAACCATTAAGGAATCACTTTCCCTTAGCATATGTACAATATATAACCTTGAGATAAAAGCTTTGACTAACAGTTTTGCACGCTTATTATGATAGATACGAACCCAAACCAAGACCATAAAGACCAATACTAATAATGGCAAAATCCAATCTGGGTAATTAATATAAGGCTCCAGTGGATCTTCAGAGTTGGGCATTAGGTTATGGGGAGCGTTATGAAAATTATCCGAGATTGCTTTCTCAGCTACTTTATTTGCAACAAGGCCAGAATAAGAGGGAATAGAATCTTCAGGCACGAATTCTTTATTTAGAAGGATTATAAGTAAAAGACTCTTGAAATATTAAAGCCAAGTTTAATGTCACCATCCAACCAGGAATCACTCGTTGCAGGTAAATAATCGTTCTCTATAAGACCTGAAGAATTAGTGAAGTTAGCATGGAAGACATGACCACCTGTTTCAATTTCAATGCCTATACCTAAAGGAGCATAAAAAGGAAAGTCCAAGTTGTTTTCCCTAAATTTTGAAAACACATAAAAGTAATCAGCAACAAGAGATATTCGTTTAGTAAACTTAATTCTTCCTGCAAAGCCAATGGCAGCCAGATCATTTTCTTCCTCGGCACCATTGGTTTCATTCACACTGCTAGTCACATAATTCCTATGAACCAAGGTGGGTAACACCTCAAATGAAAATGCAGGGCTAAACTTCCTTGCAATAATCAGCTGGTGGGCATACGAAAACCGATGGGCCGGTTTTGTCCATTTATCCTCATCCGAAGAATTTTTTGGACTTATCATGGGGGTAAATCCAGCATTTGAATACCAGGCAATAGAAACCGGCACTTTATTGTCTTTTGTTTGAGCTAACAGCTTATATTTAAGATTCCCATCAATATGCTCCTTAACTTTACTTCTTCCTACACCAATTATTAGCTTATCGGTAACCCCATAATCAAATCCGAAACGAATATTACTTGCATTGTCAAACCCAAAAAAGGCATGACCGCCACCAGAAACATTACCAAAGCGATGTAGAATACTAAACATTAAGGACTTGGCTTTTATGGTTTCAATTGTCTGGGCATTTATAATCCGCAAAGTCTTGAATGTAGAAGACACTTTCTTTTCTTCCTCCTGTGGTGTTTCCTCATCTAAAAGCGACATAAGATCATCCTGAGCCAGAGCCCCTGACTGAGTAAGGATGCCTAAACCTATAGCTAAAACTGTGAAATAAACCTTCTTCATAAGCAATTCAAAAAAATTATTCTTTTTTCTTATAAGGGCTGTAAGCAGCCTTTATAGTTACCAGCACCTCTTCAGCAATTTTTAATACAACGACTTTAGGAATAGCAACGTTATGCTCCTCCAGTTTTACCTTAAATTGACTTTTCAGGGAAATGGCCCCTTCCTTGACAGTAATTTCCCCATCAATTCTTCGCTCCTTGGTTACTCCATGTATTGTTAATTTACCCGAAACTTGTGCTTTGTAGGTGCCATCCTTGCTAAAATCAACCCCTTCCATGATTGTTCCATCGAAAGTAGCTTTTGGATATTTCTCCGTCTCCATATAATTCTCATTAAAGTGTTCTTCCATCAAATCCTTTTCAAAATCAAACGCACCAATTGGTATCTGAAAAACAAGTTGATTGGTCTTTATATTCAGTAAAGAAGATGACTTTTTATTAAGTGCCTCTATATTTTCTTGAGGAGCTTCAGAGAAGAAGCTGATCTCACTGGATGAGGCCACGTAAACCTGACCTGTTACAGAATGTAAGCCTCCCATAATAACAAGGAGAACTGCTATGTTGTATTTTATCATAATCATCAAATTAGTTTTTTAAAATTATTCACAAGCGCCCTCATCAATCCACTTGGCAATCAGGCTAATCTCTAAAGAGTCTAATGGTTGAAGGTTGTAAGGCATATAACCATTATCTACAACCTGCCATAGTTTACTTTTAGTATGATCATAGGCAACTACAGCATCACCTTTAGTAGGTGACCCTGCCATTAACGATGAATATGATGAGAAGTTAAATCCATCGGCTTTGGTTGTATTATTATGACAAGTTTTAGTTGCACAATTGTTCGTAATAATGGTATCGATACCAGCCATCGTATAGGCATATTGCGTTGTATCACACTGGCCTTTAGGCGCAGCAGTTTCACCTTTATCATAGGTGCATGAATTATAAGCCAATGTAACTGCCAATATCATGCCGGTTAAAATCTTTAAATTTATGTTTCTTGCCGCCTTAACCACATTATTAGTTATTGATACTTAAAAGATGAAAAACTTACCTTCACGAAAGTATAATAATTCACCTTAATAATCAATTTTTATCTAATTTCGCGCACGTAAAACCCACGAAATATTAGACCATTATGGCAAATGACCAATTTACAGCACCAGATTATTTCAACGTTGATGACCTGTTGACAGATGAACACAAGCTCGTTCGGGATGCTTGTAGGGCGTGGGTTAAAAAAGAAGTTAGTCCAATTATTGAAGAGTGTGCACAAGAGTGTGCATTTCCCAAGCATTTGATAAAAGGTCTGGGTGATCTTGGAGCATTTGGCCCTACCATTCCGACAAAATACGGTGGCGGTGGATTGGACTATATCTCCTATGGCCTGATGATGCAGGAATTGGAAAGAGGAGATTCAGGAATTCGTTCAACTGCCTCTGTACAAGGCTCACTGGTGATGTTTCCAATAAACGAATTTGGTACGGAAGAACAAAAGATGAAGCACCTGCCTAAATTGGCCAGTGGAGAACAGATTGGATGTTTCGGTTTAACAGAGCCTAACCATGGTTCGGACCCAAGTAATATGTTGAGTACTATTGTTGACAAAGGAGATCACTTTCTGTTAAATGGCGCTAAAATGTGGATTACCAATGCCAATATTGCTGATATTGCTGTGGTATGGGCCAAAGATGAGAAGGGAGATATCAGAGGACTGATCGTTGAAAAGGGCATGGATGGTTTTACGGCACCCGAAATGCATGGCAAATGGTCACTGAGAGCGTCGGCAACAGGAGAGCTGGTGTTCGACAATGTTAAGGTGCCAAAGGAGAATATTTTCCCTGATGTAAAAGGACTCAAAGGGCCATTGAGCTGTCTTAATTCTGCCCGCTATGGAATTTCCTGGGGAGTAATAGGCGCAGCTATGGACTGTTATGATTCTGCTTTGCGATATTCGCAGGAAAGGATCCAATTTGGAAAACCCATCGCCTCATTCCAACTGGTTCAAAAGAAATTGGCTGAGATGATTACAGAAATAACCAAGGCGCAATTGCTTTCGTGGCGGTTAGGGGTTTTAAAAAATGAAGGAAAAGTCAATGCCAATCAAATATCTATGGCAAAGCGCAACAATGTGCATATGGCCTGCAATATTGCCCGCGAGGCAAGGCAAATTCACGGTGCGATGGGAATTACAGGTGAATATTCCATCATGCGCCATATGATGAACCTTGAATCAGTGCTTACTTATGAAGGCACCCACGACATTCACCTGCTGATCACAGGAATGGATGTTACCGGAATCAACGCCTTTGCTTAATGCAAAGAGCAGATTGATTAAAGCCAGGATTTCTCCAGGATCTCACGGGTAAAATAAGAAATAATTATAGTGGCCCCTGCCCTAGCGAAGGAATGCATGGTTTCCATAATGATTGCTTGTTCATCTACCAAACCTTCTTTGGCCGCTGCACGAAGCATGGAGTATTCCCCTGAAACATTATAGCAAGCTATGGGAAGCTCCGTATTTTCCCGCAAATTAGAGATGATGTCCATATAGGCAAGTGCGGGTTTAACCATCAAGATATCAGCACCTTCCATTTCATCCAATAAAGCTTCTTTCATAGCCTCCCTCCCATTTCTGAAGTCCATTTGGTAAGACTTCCGGTCTCCTTTACCCGGAGCAGAATCTGCTGCCTCCCTAAAAGGGCCATAATAACTGGATGCGAATTTTACTGCGTATGACATAATACCGGTATTCTCAAAATCATGCTCATCAAGGCATGCTCTTATTGCACCTACCCTGCCATCCATCATATCAGAAGGAGCCACCATATCTGCACCTGAAACAGCGTGAGAAAGCGCCATCTTTGCCAGGAGCTCAACAGAAGAATCATTGTGTACATAATCGTCGGCAAGGATACCGCAGTGCCCATGGTCTGTATAAGCGCAAACACATATATCTGTGATTACATAAAGCTCCTCCGCAAATTCTTTTTTCAGTGCTCTAATGGCCTGGTTAACAATCGAATTCTCGCTATATGACGAGCTTCCATCTTCACTTTTTTCCTCACCTACCCCAAATAAAAGGAGTTTGTTGACACCACACTTCAGCCCTAGTTCTACATCTTTAATCAATTCATCAACTGAAAAATGATCAATGCCGGGCATCGCAGCAATAGGATTTTTAATCCCTGTACCTGGAACTACAAAATAGGGATAAATGAACATGTCCTTGTGCAGCCGTGTTTCTGCTACAAGCTCCCTGATAATTGAATTTTTTCTCAGTCTTCTAGGTCTCTGTATCATGGTGCTTTTTATAGGTTGATACTAAAAATACCGCCGCTGCCAAACCTGTATCCATAAAGGAAGCAGGTGTGGTAAATTGATGAACATTGTAATTCTTTAAGGCCTTGCCAGTGGCATGGCCCATGGCAATTACTTTTTGGTCCTGTTTAATTTTATTCCTTTTAAAATAGGCCACCACGTTTGACGGACTCGTAAAGACCAATATCTCTGCCGCAGCAATTTCCACTTCAGCATGACTTATCGTTTCATAAACAGCCAGGTCAATAACCTGTTCCTGGTTAATGAATTGTTGCTGAATGGCTCTCATGCTCCCTCGTGCCTGGGGGAACAGTACCCGTCCTGAACCTACTGTAGCTGCAAACTGACGACCGGTTAACCTGGTATCCGTAGAATATCCGATAAAATCTGGCTTCTTATCATGTTTCCTCAATGCTTCCGCAGTAGATTTTCCTATTACACCATATTTGATCTCATCCGCACATTTTGACTGCTTGAAAAAATGCCAAATAGCTTGTTTGCTCGAGAAAAACACCCAGGAATAGGGTCTTGGTTCTTTTATGATCTCAACTCTTTTGGTTTCGATCAGGGACTTTCCTTCTACCTGAAACCCATTGGCTGTAAGCACCGTATCAAAACAATCGTCAGGCCTTATATCCCTGGTAATATATACCGTTGTTGGCTGAATGTTCTTAAATTTTTCTTTAATCCTCGAAGCGATAGTTGAAGGATTTGAGGTTTCCATATAAATAAACTGGGGCGGGCTTTTCCAGGACTTTGACACGGCCGTCCATATCTTGTGTTTTTCCTCATCTTCATCCCAACAACAATAAACCCCTATGGGCAGCTGACAGCCACCATCAAATGCTGCCAATACCTGCCTCTCAATGGATGATACCTTATTAGAATCTTCATCATTTAGCTGGCTTATCACCTCTCTTAGCTCCTGATCATCCTCCCTGATCTGAAGCGCCAGCACACCCTGTGCAGGAGCAGGTATAAAATCAGTGGGGTCCAAGGATACAAGATGGAGATCAGAAATATCAGCTTCCAACCTGTTTATCCCTGCTGCTGCCAATACGATCGCATCGTATTCCCCATTTCTAAGTTTTTCTATCCTTGTTGGGACATTTCCCCTAAGGTCTTTTATCTCAACATCCTTGCGAAATCCTTTTAACAGTGATTTGCGTCTTGCAGAAGAGGTGCCGACAAGAGCACTTTGTTTTAAGCTAAGCTTACGCTTTTGATCAAAGCCCTTTTTATGAATGAGCAAAACATCGTTTGCTTCTTCCCGTGTTGTAGCTGCTGCAATCACCAGTCCTTTGGGTTGGGCTGTTTCCAAATCCTTGTGAGAATGAACTGCCAGATCGATCTCCTTTTTGATCAGGGCCTCTTCGATCTCCTTGGTGAAAAAACCCTTCCCTTCCATCTTATCGAAACTCAGATCCTGGACTTGATCGCCCTTGGTGCTGATGACCTTGATCTCAGCTTCTACATTTACCTCGGCCAGTTTCCTGTGAATGTAATTGGCTTGCCATAGCGCTAATTCGCTACCCCTGGTTCCTATAGTAATTTTGTTTTTCATCTGGGATTTGGTCAGGTATTTATGACCAGAAGAATTGTCAGGATTGCTCCAATAGCACTTTTTTTGCCATTTTCATTGGTATAGAAATGTACTTTTTTTCAACATAGGCAAGCACTTTTTCCAGAGTCTCTTTAGATGATTCATCAAGCCTCTCGAGGTCTTTGGCAAAAACCTGATTTAGTGCGACATCTTTGATTTCCTTTACTTTCTCCGGTATTTGCATCATGGCAAGCTCCACCTGCCTTTCTTTAAAAGTAGCTGTAAATGCTTTCAGGCTATCCTGTATGATCTTCTTACATGCTGAAAGCTCATCTTTTCTCAGGTTGATATTCTCTTCTGCAATTGTTTTCAAATTATTAATTGCAATGAGGTTGATCTGATGATCCTCTGCTATTTCGCTGTCAAAGTCATTGGGGGTAGCCAGATCAATGACTATTTTCTTTGTAGTGTCTCCATTGAGCAAGCTTGTGTAAATGTCTTTTGTAATTATCAAACCGTCTGAACCAGTACAGGAGATGATAACATCAAAGCCTTGCTTAAAATCCTTAAGGGCATCTAATCCATAAGCATCCCCATTGATCTCTGCCGCTAGTTTATTTGCATTCTCAAGAGACCTGTTAAAAACAGCAAAATTTGAAAACCCATGCTTCTTTAGATAGCGAACCATGGATGTATTGGTCTGGCCAGCACCAACGATCAGGAATTTCGTGTTCAGATCCACCATTAGATCCTTGAGCTTACGATATGCTAAGGACACTACCGAAACCGGGTTTCTCGCAATACCTGTTTCGGAATATATTTTTTTTCCAACTATTATTGCATGCTTTGTAACCAGCCGCAACAGATCGCCTGTTAAACCTAATTGATGACAGGTATCATAGGCATCTCTTACCTGGGAAATAATCTCTCGCTCACCCACAACCATAGAATCCAGGGAAGACACAAGATTGAAAAGATGTTGTATAGCACCCATCCCTTCAAAAACCTCAAATTTCTCTTTTAGATCAACAATTTTCGCTGTATCCCATTCGCTGTTAAATGAACCAATAAAGGAGCTTAAAAATTCATCGTGAATTTCCTCCTCTGAAGAAACAAGAAACTCTACCCTGTTACAGGTAGCCAGGTACAACAGCTCGTTAAACCCAGAACCAGCTATTTGCTTCAATCGAACTGGTAGCTGTTCTTTCTCTATATAAAACAGCCCTATTTCCTCTGTTGAAGCTTTTTTATGGTTAATCGATATGATCTTGAAACGTTTCAATATGGCAATATAAATCCTTTGCAATTATCAGGCAAACCAGGATAAGTTTTGTCACAGAATTGTCAATTATTCTGTCTTTACTACCTTTTATTCCCAATCGGTTCTAAAGCCTGTACACAAATGCATTAGAGTTTTTGTATATTTGGGTAACCTAAACTTAGTGTCCTTATTTTGATCAACTTTTAATCGTGTATTTTGAAAAGAAACGACCTACATGAAGATTTTAGAACAAACAAAAACTATGACTTCATTGATTGCCTAGGCTGGTGGGTCCCAAATATTAAAAAGTGTTGAATGTAGTCATCCCAAAAAGAATTGTCATATTGTTTGTGTTGGCTATCCTCTTTTTGCATTGTCGACAAAGTAAAGATATTACTGAAAACGGATACTATTCATTCCTAATGCTGGAAAAAGGCGGATGCATGCAAAACTGCAAGACCTATACAATACAAATTGATCAAAATGGCTTGGCAGACTACATTGGAAAAGTTAATGTAAGTAAAACGGGAAGATACTATAGAACACTAAGCCGTCAAGAAAAAACAGAACTCTGGGAATGCATAAAAAGGAATGATGTTTTTAATTTCACGGGATTTACAGGCAATGCTGGGGAGGACTCTCAAATGCGCCTCCTGGTATTGGTTAAGAATGGAGTGGAGAAAAAATTATCGTACGGAGAGTTAGCACCCAAGATCTTGATGAATGTAGAAGCTAAAATTGAAGAAATCGCCGAGGCCGGAGAATGGCAAAAGCGCTAACCACACCACAATAAAGAAACAAACCGCTCTATTTGAAAAACTAAATCTTATGACCTCTAAATACTTACCCAGGATCGGCCGTCAATTCGTGCCAGTATTCGCCATTATGTGGTGCAGCATATTATGCTCTATCGATGGCACTTCACAGGTGTATTTGCCTGAAAGTTCGAAACAACCTCCAGGTATCGCAGACTACCAGCGATCTTTTCAAAAATGGTCGGAAGGAAAGAATCTCGACTCAACGCGCGGATGGAAATGGTACAAGCGATGGGAAGA
>JYMV01035847.1_pt1 | contig 15451 bp, 8 predicted proteins | sample 338911 | NCBI WGS metagenome assembly JYMV01 (sample SAMN03354496, study PRJNA234377) | hydrothermal vent metagenome | biome: Deep sea; feature: Hydrothermal plumes at the Eastern Lau Spreading Center, Western Pacific Ocean; material: Seawater | place: Tonga | collected 2009 | depth 2000 m m
GTATTGCATTTTAATGCAGATGTTGCACATAATATTAAGACCAGGGAAGAGTTCGAAGAAATTTTCAATACTTGGAAAAATTCATCCAAAGCTGATTTCCATCGTACCAAGCGTGAGACCATTAATGTCAGTGAAGTATTTAAAGATTTTTTATGTATTGCCGATGTTGTGTATAAGCGACTCGATAGTAACGGTCAGGTGATCAAATTGGAAAGGGCCTTATATCATTATGTGATTGTGGAGGGAGAGTGGAAGATCTATATGATCAGTAATGTGGATAGTGGTAGTCAGGCTGACACAAAAGCAGCACAGCAAGCACGTATTGATGAACGTACTCTTGACAGAGCTTATAGGCGTGGAATCTTAGGAAGCAGTGTAGAACACAAGAGGGTATTCAATGAAAAAATAGCTGATGGTGAATAGTAAGTTTCTATGAACTTTTATGGAATTATTATCACATCAGACCTTTCATTAAAATCTCTATCAAAGTAGCTTTTTTACTTTAGCTTCTAAACTGATCTATGAAAAAGATAATATTCTTAATTATCTTATTTACTGCTGGTATAATTTTTTCTCAACAGGAAACCACCTTTAAGGAACAGGACCTGATTATCAGTTTATTAGAAGATTATTTCGCTCATGTTGATAACAAAGACATTGATGGCATGTACAGATTTTTCGCAATGCCACTTGTTTTACACTTCAATGCTGATAAACCATATCATATAAAGGATAAGGAAGAGTTTGAGGCAATATTTAGCGCCTGGAAGCGTTCACCTAACTCTAACTTTCATAGTACAAGGATCGATAGTATTCGTGTTAACAATGCATTCGCTAATTACATCTGTGTTGCAGATGTAAACTTTTCACGATTAGATAGAAAAGGTAATACAATAAATCGACAGCGCGTATTGTATAATCTTGTCAAAGGTGGCAAATATGGTCCGCTGGGATTATTAATTAAATGGTTTATGAAGTGGAAGATCTATATGATTACTAATGTAGAAATGGTCGAATAACAGGACCTAAGAATATTATTTCTTATATTTAAAAATCTATATCTATCCCAGCATCTTTCTTACTGCCCAGTTGTTTCTTATACTGAAAGTCAGCGTATTTGATGTTCTTGCTTTCCAGGTATTTTGTCAGTTCTTCAAGATAACTATTTTCCTGACCATCTTCATAACCGTCTGATTCATGAATAATGGTTCCATCTTTATCCACAAGAAATAATGTTGGAAACCCTTTAACACCAAACTGTTTTGCTAATTTACCTCGGGGATCCACGGAGACATCAAACTTATATTTTCTTTTGTTGATGTAGGGTCTAACCTGGTTAAGTATTTGGGGCTTGTTTACATTCACCGCTAGAACTTTTAACCCTGTTTCGCTGAAATTAGAATTTAGTTGATCGAGATAGGCTAACTGCCTCTCACAAAAGGGTCACCAGGTCGTCCAGAAATTAATTATTACCGGACCATCTTCATTAAAGTCTGAGAGTTTTGCGTATTCTCCATTGAGCATTTTTATCCGGGAATCAGGCAGTTGATTATCTTTTATGGAAGCTGCCATGACAAATTGGACAAGGAAGATAAATATTATAGCGGGTTGATAAACTTTTTTCATTGAATAAAACTTCCCATTTTTTATATTTAATTAAGATTTGATTTCAATTAATCTAAGCCAATAATTAATAACAATAAATTAAATTCTTTTAGAACCAATCCATTTACCGCACAACTGCAAATTTTCCGATAAAGGGGTCATTGTTAACATTACCATCTTCCTGGACATGAAAAATATAAAGTCCCGGACCTGCTTCCTGGTTGTTGATAGTTCTCATATCCCAGAAAGCGTTCCCTGAAAATTCATTCTGGTGTTTTAGGGTGTTCACAAGTTCCCCAGCCAGGGTATAGATCCGGATAGTACAATTCCCGGTTAAATTGGTAAACCGGATTCGCCTCAGGTGTTCTGTTTCATTGAATTTTGAACTTGCGACATAAGGATTTGGGACCACTTTAACATTGTTGAGGTTGGTCTGGGGCGTGATTCCTGGGTACACCTGTATGAAGTTGCGGTCTAGAACGGTTGTTCCCTTTGAATTCTCTAGTGAAGCATAGCCATCTGGATCGGCCCATTTATTCGGATTTGAATAATTTGTATCCACCACGGTTTCAAACTGGCCATTACCTATATCCACGTAAGTAACATGGTAGGGAGGTTCCACGCCCATATCGTAAGCGACAACTGCATAGGTGTATTCGACCCCGTTCAAGACATTATCATCTTCAAACATGTACCTGAAGGTATCCCCTTCGACCACATGAAGTTCCGGAAGCCGAATCATATCGAATCCTGAGTCATTTCCCAAACTGAACCAGGGGAAATAGGGATCCTGGCCCTTGATTGTATGGCCCCTTGACAACTCAGGCTCACAATCAAAATTGTTCTCATATGCACAATGCAAAGAATCTTCTTCAGCAGACAGGTCGAACTGTTGAAACGGCTGCCAACCAACGAAAATGCCATCTGTATCATAGATCATATCATCCGCAGCACCCCAGGTTTCTCCACCATCATTGCTTTTATAGATCTTGTATCCTTCAAAATCTGCATAGCCGGTTACCACGTCCATGGAAGATTCTGCATAATTGTCCCAGTAGACCCTAACCTTGCCTAATTCTCCTTCAGCATAAACATTGGGCCGGTTCGGGGGAGTAAATCCCTGGTATCTGGAATTATACATGACCTGGGCAAACCGTGCGTTATTGATCAGATCTTCTTCATTCTGCCCAAAAATAATGCAGAATGAAAAGGGAACTTCCCTGCCCACAGGGAGGTCAAAGGGACCGCAGGTCATTAGCACCAAGGGATCCACACCTTCCGGAGGTCTCTGAAATACCATCTCCTGTTCAATGCCTTCCAGGGAATCAAAATGAGGGTTAAGATCAGAAGGGAGATCGGTCCCGGGATCAAAGGTGTGAAAGTGCCAGGCATGTTCATTTTCACTCAGGTTGGTTGTGTCCCCGATCATGATCTTATAAAATAATTCTTCTTTATTTCTGGCCTGGGGGCAGCCGGGAGTTCCGGCGTAGCAGTCACCGGAAAGACTCTCAGGATGGGTCACACCGGGCCGAAGGTACCAGTCCAGCCAATGCCAATCTGTCATTTTAAGGGGTTCTCCCGGAAAAATATCAATCACACCATCCCGGTCCAGATCTACAGGTACTGTAGCCTTGGGCGAATCGAGCAATTGTGTGGCAACAAGTCCAAATTCATTCCCCGGGCTGGGAGTGTCCGGGTTCATGGCGTAGCCGGCAATTCCGGAGTAGCCATCATAGTCACCGATCATAGCCATGCTGATCAGCATACGTTCATTATTTACTTCAAATATTTCCCAGTAATACTTCATATAGTCATCTGCGCTGGACCAGTAACTGCTGTTGCCGTATTTATCACTGGTCAGGATCACTCCATCATTCCAAAACCCCAGGCTTACTCCAGCATAGTCAAACCCTTTTCCCCGGTTCAGTTTTGTGCCATCGGGCATGACCATGCCTTCGCCGCAGATCTGGTTACCGTTTTTATCCCGGACGGGTATTCCGTATTCATCTTCAGCACACCAGTCACCACTCTCATTTCGAACCTTTACAGTGACAAAAAGAATATCTTCTGCATAAGAGACACCGTAAGAGTGAGCTTCAGACATGACCCTGATCCCCATGGGATATCCCGTTTGCTCATACTCGTTATTGGTGTTCACCTGGTTTCCGCGGTGTGCCCAGCGATCATCAAACTCCAGGTAAACATCCATATCCGAGATAAACCTTCCGGGGACGTCTTCCCAGCAGTCCGGGTCCTTCCGCGACTGGGAACACCCGGGAAGATTTATGTTATAATCCTGGGCCCACCATCCGGGCCAGAAAGGTTCGATTTCTCCTGTCATATCATTCATTATTTTTGGCCAGGTAGAACCATATCCTGAATGAGCCAGCAAAGGGTAGGTATCAGCTGGGTCGGTGACATAGGTATTTCCAAAAATATCTCCTGCAGAAACATCTGTATTGTGTGAATTGGTTCTTGCCATGGTGGTCGCCTGCCAGTCCGTATTATAGCTCGGATTATAATAGGTTAAACAGGACTCTGCTGTGTTGGCTCCAAAATAGAAGTACTTATCATCGGCTGTCCATTCTTCCTGGTCCTTGCCATAGTCATAGTAATCGAACTGATCTTCGCGGCTGATCAGGTTTGGTCTCAGCGCCCAGGGATAAATAAATCCAATCCGTGATGTAGATTTATTGGGATCCAGATCACCCGTTGTGCTGATAATTATTTTTTTTGCTTCATCATCCATAGCCCATTGATAGTCACCTGTGATCTGATCGATTAATTCTTTCCGGGAAATACTATCAGGCTCCCACAATCCGTAATCATCTTCTGCATCAAACAGGATGCCAACAAAGTTGGTATCCCCATCTTCGTACCAGGCTTCATAGGCATTCTGGGATTCCCAGACGCTGTAGATTGGGAAACCTTCATCATCTGTGATCGTTTCGATGATAGTCCAGGTGTAGTTGGATGAGTAGGAATGTCCTGGAACCCCTGCCAGGAAGGTGACTTCATAGAGATAGGCATATTCTCCCCATGCCCCATTGGGGTTCACTTCAATGTCGATGAAATTCCCGTAGTTTATAATGGCAGTCTGTGCCTTGCCCTGGAGTAGATAACCCCGTGCTCTATCGCTCATTGGATTGGTGGGAAAAGGGTTATCTCCAATGCGGGCTGTCTGGTTTATTCTATATGGATCCGGGGTGTATACTTTAGTTGGGCGTCCGGTATTGTTCCCATTCAATAAGGAAATAGACATAGCGATTGTAAAAAGCAAATGGGGATGGGTCATGAACTGATTTTACAAAAAGTAATCTTTATATTATAATTGGAATGTTGATAATAAATATTCTGATGCCAACTTATCCAATCCAAACATAAAATCTAATCGTATTCTCCTATTTTGATATCATAGGCTACGATTGTATCTTTTTGACCCTTCTTGAACAATTTTATTGGGAGTTAAATGATGAAATCGTTAAAACTTTATTCTCTTGGGCTAATAACATCTAGCGTATTATTGAGTCAGGACCTTTGTCCTCCTGCATTCGTAGATGCGTTATTTTATGATGAAAAGATTGAACTTTCCTGGGTCCAGACATCATCCTTAGGAACCGTTTTGTTTGACGAATGTTTTGCATCCTGCTCTCTTGCGATAGAAGCGATGGACGTTGTTCATGATAGTACGATCTGCGGTCAATGCTCCGGTGGCTGGTTTCGTTATTCAGATGGATCGGCAGCAGATTGTGGCAGTGGAATGTATCCTTGCGAAGACGGGGGAAGTGATGATTATTCTGCCTTTGCCGGCTACTCTTATATTGATTCCACAACAGACCAGTATGCACCTGTTGACAGTAGGCTCATCACAACCGTTGACCTGACAAACTATACCGCTGCTTATCTTGAGTTTATTGAAGCCTACTCCTATCCTTATGATGCATCACACCACAACCTTATCGAAGTATCGGCAGATGGTGGAGTAACCTGGGATAGTGTGGCTGTTTCTAACTCTGACTCCGTTGGATATGATTATTGGTTCAATTCAGTAGATATTTCTGGTTATGCGGGTGGCGAGGTTAAGATTGCGTTTCGATACTATTGTACCTTTGGCTATGGTGAAGGCTGGTTTGTGGATGATGTAAGAGTCTGGGGAGGCAATGAAGGGGAAGGTGATTTCTGCGGCACGTTTCAGCATTACAATGTCTTTATGGATGGCACACTTATAGGAACGGCTGACGCCAGTGGCGAATATACCGTGGAAGGTTTGGAAAATGGCACGGAGTATTGCTTTCAGGTTACGGCGGTTTATGATGAAGGCGAGTCTGATACGAGTGCAACAGTCTGCGCAACTCCCTTAGGCCCGTTTCAGGTCAATCCACTAATCTTTAACTTTGATGAGTTGATGGAAGGGGATTATTTCGAACAGGCATTTACCGTTCAAAATTATGACTCAGTCAATTATGATTTTACTATCACTTCAGTAGAACTCTCCAATGTTGAAGCAGGGTTAGATCTGGTAAGTGCGAATATGGACGGAGACTTAGGCGGATTTGCAAATGATGGCGTTGATGAAGAATTCGTAATTGGGGATCCCGCCGAAATGGAGATGACCTATCTCCCGATCCCGATCCCTGAAGATGGTGGCCAGGTTGCATACTATAATGATGATGAAGCAGGAGACGACCCATTTAACCCGGCGTCACCTATGCTTATATCAAACGCAGCTTTTTCCGGCAATGACCCTTCATTCCTGATGTTTGATCTTTATTTTCCGAACCCTTCTGGTCCCTGCGGAGAAGACCAGGCTACGTATGCTGATGACTTTAAGGTAAAAGTTTCAATCGATGATGGCGCAACCTGGATGCTGGTTGATTCCACGATGGAAACAGGGTATCCCTGTTGCTGGTCATCCTACATGTATAACCTTGAACCCTGGGTCAGTGAAGCCAGCAGTTTCAGGGTTGGGTTACAGTATACGGACTGCGGCGGAGAGTGGGGCTATGGTGCTGCAGTAGATAATGTTGCCATTAAAATGGGTGACAGTTTTACATGGCTGACCGTATCACCCTATAAAGCTACGGCCCAGTATGGCGGAGGCTACAATGATTCGATAACGGTGAAGGTCGGGGTCTATGGTACCTATGATGGGCTCGCGACAGAAGAAGAATTGCTTCTTGAAGCTACTGGTGAGATACAGCTTACTCTTTTGGTCGGTGTAGGGGTCCAGGTATCCTTGGATGATTCTGGGATCACGCCTTTAGAGTTTGCATTACACCAGAACTATCCAAATCCATTTAACCCGGAAACAAATATCCAGTTCGATGTAGCAGAAAAATCTGATGTGTCCATCTCTATTTTTAACATAGTGGGGCAGAAGGTTGCCACCCTGGTTGATGGCAGCATGGATCCAGGAGTGTATACTATCAAATGGAACGGATTCAATGATAAGGGATCCGCACTGCCATCAGGAATGTACTTCTATGAGATGAAAAGCACTGCCTACCATTCTGTGATGAAGCTGGTTCTGGTTAAATAAACCATAATATCCTGGAACTATAATATTTATTAATAACCTGGAGTGAAATTGACTCCCAGATACTGGATTAGCATCATCATCTGTCTTGTATTGACATTCCAGTTCACATTTGCTGGAATTACTGGAAAACTTTCTGGTAAAGTCACCAGCAAAGAAACGGGTGAGCCCCTTATTGGTGCAAATGTAATGGTTGATGGTACGCCCCTGGGCGCCGCAACCGATCTGGACGGAAATTATTTCATTCTTCAGGTTCCTCCTGGGACCTATAGCGTAAGATTCACCATGATCGGTTACCAGACCCTGGTCATGAATGATGTTCGTGTCAGGCTGGATCTTACTACAACCATCGATGGTGCTCTCAATGAAAGTGTCGTAGGTCTTGAAGAAGTTGTGGTCCAGGCCGAGCGTCCCATGATCCAGACCGATGTTACATACTCCCAGGCAAATATCAGCAGTGAAGAATTTGAAATGCTCCCAGTGGAAGAGTTTGAAGATGTGCTTTCTCTCCAGGCAGGTGTGGTTGTAACTGGAGGTGAGATCCACGTTCGCGGCGGTCGAGGTGGGGAGATATCATACATGGTGGATGGTATCACTGTTACAGATCCCTATAACTCAGGTATCGCTGTTGAAATTGAAAATAATGCGATACAGGAGCTGCAGTTTATCAGCGGTACGTTCAATGCTGAGTATGGGCAGGCCATGTCCGCAATCGTCAATATTGTCACTAAGGATGGAGACTACTCTGACTATTCCGGTAGTATATCAAGCAACATGGGTGATTATTTTGCCGATGATCCTTTATTTCCAGAAGTAGAAAAGGTTAACTTGAATAATATTTCCGATATTAAGGCTAATATTGAAGGCCCTATCCTTCCGGGTAGAATCTCTTTTTTTGCTTCCGGACGGAAAAAAACGAGTGACGGTTATCTTTTCGGGCAACGGATCTTTCACCCAAACTCATACACATGGTCTGAAACATCAAATATGTTTATAATAGACTCCACGGTAGGTTTGGGAAATGATTTTATACCTGCAGATAGTGCCTGGCAGCAACTAGTATATCAGGATAGTCTTAAGAAATTAATTGATACTCTTAGAGCGCAAGATGCTTTTGACTGGGTACCTATGAACAGGAGTGAGCAGATCACCTACCAGGCCAAGATCAGCTGGCGGGTGACCCCCAGGATCAAACTGGGCTATAACCGAATGTTCAGCGACACCAAATCCCAGGACTATTCACATGCCTACCGCTGGAACCCTGATGGCAGGCCCTATTCCTTTAACACCCGCACGGGTGATATACTTCGTGCTGATATTTCTTTAAATCAATCCACCTTTGCCAATGTCATGTACGCTAATGCAGTCAACCATTACAGGACTCATTTAAGTAGCAATGAGAATTTCTATGAAATAATTGATACCCTTACTTATAATGATTGGGGTTTTTCCAATGGCATTCTTGATAGGAATCTATATAATACTGATCCGCGCATTTTTGATTATGCAACAGGAAATAATTTTGAAGTGGGCGGCAAGTACATGGATGTCTATAGCCGAAAGTCAAACGTAAAAACATATAAAGCGGAACTTACCAGCCAGATTAATGCAGCACACCAGCTAAAAGCAGGAACCGAATATAGGACCACGAAGATAACCTATAATAGCCTGTCCGTTCTTCAGGCTGCCTACACGGATGATAATCCTGTGATTCTTGAGCCCGAAGATAATACCATCCATGATTCATTTCAGTCTATGAAGGATCCATTTACTAATGATCCACTGGATGGAAGGAATCCGATTGAGTTCTCATTGTATGTACAGGACAAGTTCGAGAGTGATGATATGGTAGTCAATATTGGTGCCCGGTATGATTATTTTGATTCCCAGTTCTGGGTGTTAAATGACCCGGAAGACCCAAACTATATGTCACCGGTTAAACCCATAAACCGATACAATGATCTCGATGACGATGGACAGATATCCGATGATGAAATGACCTATACTAATGTGAAGTCAGAAGATAACCGATTAGATTCAAATGCAAACGGAGACCCGTGGTACAGAAAGGCTGACCCGAAGACACAGATCAGCCCCAGGTTCGCCCTCGCTTTTCCCATCACAGATAAAGGTTATCTGCATTTTTCCTATGGACACTTTTTCCAGAATCCAAGTTTCAGCTATATCTACGATAACCCAGAGTTTGAAGTTCCCGCCGCCTCGGGGGTGAACTCAACCATGGGAAACGCCGATATGGAGCCCCAGCGTACCACCCAGTATGAAGTGGGATTTTCCCAGCAATTTGGTAGGGACATTGGTCTGGAGATCACGGGCTACTTTAAGGATATCAGAAACCTGAACTCTACGGAAATAAAAAACTCTTTTATTGCAGGTGACCGCTATGGCATGTATGTCAATAAGGACCACGCTAATTCAAAAGGTATCACGGTTGCACTTTCAAAGCGTTCGCTTCAGAACTTTTCCGGTAACCTGGATTACACCTATTCCATATCCGAAGGAAACGCTTCTGATCCTACCGCTGCATTTTATGATGAACAGTCCAATATTGAACCTGAAAAAATGCTTGTTCCTCTAGACTGGGACCAGCGCCATACCCTGAACGGGACCATGACCTATCATCCTACAAAAATGTCGGGTGTAACCCTGGTATTCAACTATGGAAGCGGTTTCCCTTATACCAGTACAAATGCGGACGGACAGAGAACGTCCTTTGAGAATAATGGACGTAAACCGACTACATATAATGTAGATATGAGAAGCTTTTATAATTTTTCTTTGACTAAATCCATCCAGGTGTCAGCACACATTAATGTGTACAACCTGTTTGATATTCGAAATGAGCTCACTGTTTACGGTGATACGGGACGATCGTCCTATTCACTGGCACCGACTTATACACCGCAGTACAGTGGACCCATGCTTAATACTCTTGATGAATTCCTGATTGTACCTTCCTATTATTCAGCTCCAAGGCAGATTAAGCTTGGCATCTCTTTCTCTTTTAAATAGGCTGATGGAAAAATATTTATATATATTGGTCTATTGTTTTTCTTTATCTGTGGGATTGACCAATGATTATCCTGAAAAAAAATATCATAATGGAATCAGGTCGTCTGGAAAAATTTTAGGCAGGGATGACCGGAAGTATGCTGACCAATCTGGAAACAGGGTTCTTTGCAGGATATATAACCATGGTTCTATTGGAGATCAAAGCAGCAGTTTCTCAGGTGTGTATCCCCTCGGATCGGGTCATGCCTACATCTGGGAATTTTCACCCATCATCGCTGCCAGTGTTATCGATACAAATGGAAACCGGAAACATGTTGTCTCCGATGGTATAAGTGGTCTGGTGGATGCTTCTCCGGAAGGAACGCCCTGGAGTTTTGAACCCCTGGCAGGATATGCGGACCCAAACCAGGAATACCTGGCCATGAGTGACAATCCCAGTTCCTGGCCCAGTTCCTGGCCAAATAGGGATGAAGACTGGGATGGAGAGTGGAACGGGCAATATGGCAAATATGTCAGGGCGGATCAGGAATCTTATTTTGTCATGGATGATTTTTATAACAGTGAGTTTGAATTTTGGCCGGACGAAAACGATGTTCCTGAAACGACTACCGCAGACCCGGATGATCACCGCAGGGGGCTAGGCGTAGAAATAGAAGTACGCGGTTACCAGTGGAACCACCCAGCTGCGGAAGATATCATTATTGTAACCTACTGGATCACAAACGTGGGAAGCAATGTGTTAGACAGTGTTGTTTTTGGGATGTACGGCGATTCAGATGTTGGTGGCCCTTCTAGTTTTAGTGATGATGATGCCTGGTTTGATATTGAGAATGATATGGTTTACCAGTGGGATCATGACAGTTGGAGCACATCCTATGGAGGGTTCAGGCCTGCCTATTTTGGATGGAGTTTCCTAGAGTCTCCCGGTAACCCTCATGATGGTATTGATAATGATGGGGATGGAATGGTGGACGAGAGCCAGTTTGATGGTATTGATAATGATGGGGACTGGGATCCTGAGAGAGATGATATAGGTGCAGATGGACTTGCAGAATATCATATTAATTATCCAGGCCCGGATGAAGATGGAACAGAAGGGAATGGTGTACCGGATCTTGGCGAACCGAATTTTGAGATCACGGATAATGATGAGTCTGACCAGATTGGGCTGACCAGTTTTTATTCTGCACCCTACCCCAGTGTGTATCCTTCCAATGATGAAGTCATGTGGAGCCAGCTGTCACCAGGAATTTTCCAGGTACCAGGCCAGAATTTGGACCAGACTTTTTTATATGGATCAGGATATATATCATTACAGCCTGGGGAAAAGAAAAAGTTTGCTATCGCAATGGTCTATGGTGAAAACATGGCAGATATTTTGCGGAATACAGTCACAATGCAGAATATCTACAATAATGACTACAGTTTTGCCAAACCGCCTCTAAAGCCGACCATGACCGCCGTACAAGGAGATAATAAAGTCACACTATACTGGAACAGTTTTTCTGAAAAATCAATGGATCCAATCTACGGTATGGATTTTGAAGGGTACCGAATTTACAGGAGCACTGATCCTGGTTTTATCGATGCGTATACCATAACAGATGCATATGGGAATATTACCTTTAAGGAGCCCATTGCCATCTTTGATTTAGAAGATGGATTGATGGGTCCTCATCCGATTGGTTATAATGGTATCCAGTTTGATATGGGTGAAGATACAGGTCTGGAATATATTTATGTTGATTCAAACAGTGTTATCAACGGACAGACCTATTACTATGCGGTCACAGCCTATGATAAAGGGTACGATCTGGATTTTTTTGAGAATGGCTTTACGACCGCCGATAACCTGCAGCCCATAGCACCATCGGAGTGCTCCATTACTCTGGACTTGGATTATAAGGGAAATGTAGTTAGCCTGAGTGAGAACGCAGCCATCGTAGTTCCAAACCCGGAAGCCCTTGGCTATGTCCCTCCTAATGCTGTGGCAGAAGGTAAAAGGTTTATATACCATATTGAAGGACATGGTTCAGGCTTTATAACGGTTGATGTTATTGATCCTTTTGCGATCAAGGATAACAATGAATACCAGGTCATTTTTGACACACTGGAGACGGATGATGATATAGCATTCAGTGTGCGCAACCAGGACATTATTCTTGAAACATTGGTCATCCAGGCTGACAGCAGCGCCGCGGCATCCTATGATCATATTGATGCGAGGATGAATGTCACGTCCACATTGATCAATGACAGCACGGTTTATGACACTACCTATCCGGTCATGGTTACCAATGTAGCGGGCGATGTCACATATAATTTTGGAGTCGACTATACAATTAATTCCACCGTCGGAACATTCTTTATTACTAACCCTGATCTCCTGTCTGCGGGTGAGTTAGCCGTGAGCTATCGCTATTTCCACCTTGATAATCTGGAAACAATGAATGGTGAAACGGATAATCCACTCTTTGACGGTATGCAGATTGTTCTAACAGACGCAGAATATGATCTGAATGAAGACTCCACAGGATGGATCGTTGGAGACTGTAACTATAGTCTCTTAGCGATGAATGTTTCGCGCTTCTATCCAGCCGATTTTGAGCTGCAGTTTGAAGGAAATATCGGGGACTCAGTGACGGTTGATCCCTATGGAACAAGCATTCCCTTCAGAGTAAAAAATGTCACCCACGATGATGAACCGCCGTTTCGTATCTCTGATTTTGACCAGGACGGTGAGTGGGATCCGAATGAATCGATCTCGATCCGGCCTTATGCTGCGCTCCAGGACGGACCTTTGATCTCAATACGATTCAATCAGGATTCACTGGCGATTTCTGACACTACCATCTACGATACTACTATTACAGGTACGGATACGGTTTATTCAGATACGACACTGTATGACACAACTCATCTTGAAGTTATTGATCCTGTAGCTGGGGATATTTTCCATATTGAGATAGACAGGCCATTTTCCATGACTGATGTATACAGTTTTACTACAACCGCTTCAAGGATCGACGTTGATTCGGCAAAAGCTCAACTGAATTCTATAGCTGTAGTGCCCAATCCCTATATAGTAGCCGCATCCTGGGAACCAAGGCATCAATACCAGTCGGGAAGGGGACCGAGAAAAATTGATTTTATTAATCTTCCCAATGAATGTACCATCAATATATTTACCTTATCCGGCTATCTGATCACAACGATCACTCATAATGATATTTATGAAAACGGAACAGAGTCCTGGAACCTGCTCTCAAGGGATAACCTTGATATCGCTTACGGGGTCTATCTCTACCATGTTGATGCGCCCGGTATTGGTGAGCACACAGGCAAGTTCGCGGTGATAAAATAATGAAGAGATTATTCATTTTAACTGGGTTTTGTATTACCGTTGTGTTTTCGCAGAATAATGTGGCTACCACATCAGCAGCGTTCCTGGAAATAGGGCCAGGTGCCAGGTCTCTGGGAATGGGAAGCGCCTTTGTGTCTGTTGCTGATGATGCCAGTGCACTCTATTGGAATCCTGCTGGAATCGTGTATGTATCCCGCCCAGAAGTTCAGACCTATTATTCACCCTGGCTTGTGGAGACCCAATTTTATTATAATACTGCTGTCATTCCCATGGGTGGGTTTGGGAATCTGGGTATTTCCTTTACTGCGGTGACCATGGATGAGATGATGGTCAGGACCGTACAAGACCCGGAACCAAATAAGTATGGTCAGAAATTTGATGCAGGTAATATATCGATTGGCATCGCCTATGCCAAAAAACTCACCGACCGATTTTCTTTTGGATTCCAGACAAAATTTATCCAGGAATCTATCTGGCAGATGAAGGCCCAGGGTATCGCTGTCGATATAGGAACCTTGTTCATTACAAAGAATAATCTAAGGATTGGAATGAGTGTCTCAAACTTTGGCGGGAAAATGGGTATGGAAGGTATAAATACATTGGTGGATATAGATGTGGATGAAAATATATATGGAAATAATGATAGGATTGATGGTCACCTGGACGCGGCAAAATGGCCACTGCCCCTTATGTTCAGGTTTGGTTTGAGCAGAGAATTTGTGCTCAATCCAAATATGAAATATCTGGTAGCAGTGGATGCTATCCACCCGAACAATAATCCGGAATATTTAAATGTTGGCGTAGAGTATAGTGCCATGGATATGGTATTTCTAAGGTTAGGACAGTCCCACACGCTCTATCAGCAAAACTTCTTTGAAGATGGGGTTAAGATTCATGAAGGATCAGAGCAGGGTATTTCAGTCGGCATGGGAATAAAATACCAGATACCCAGAGGACCCAATTTGCGTATTGATTATGTATTCACTGAATTTGGTGTTTTTAATGATGTTCAAGGGTATTCTATAAGCGTTTCTTTTTAGGTTTCTATGAGGAATCTTATCCTTTTTACAGCAGTTATACTTTTCGGTTGTTCATCACAGGTTGACATAGATATTGACATGGGGATTATTTCCGAAACAGAAAAATTTCACGCACTATTAGATAAGGAACGATAGGCCGAATAAACATCATCGCTCAGGACCCTTTCCACTTCGTCTAATAATCTTTGCTGAGTATCCAAGGGAATGGATTCTGGAAATTCTTTGAATGGTTTATAAAGCGGCGATTCAACAATTGGTTTTTCAAACTGGGATTGGATCTGGTCTGGGACAGCACGAAGCACGATCTTTGGTGGAACCCAGCCCGATTCCACCCCCCGTTTCATCAGGTCAATGGTCTGAGCCATTTTTATAGGAAATGCTTCCATTCTGGAAATATAATTCTCATAATCCTGAACGGTCTTAAAAGGCATGTAGTCCGAGATGCCCGCGAAACCGATCTGGATGCCTCCCATTTGATCGATGGGCATCAAATAGGATAAGAATTCAAACCCTTCGATACGTTTGTTGATGCCATTGAGATAGAGATCATAGTTCAGTATATCATCCTCAGGCAATTTAGACCGATCAATACCTTCCACATCTAACAGCAGGTCTCTGGTTTCACCTTGACGCTTGACAATGGTCTCATAGGATTCATCATTCAGTTTATCATTGAAACGATTATCTCCTAATCGTGTTGCCCACTCCGGATTGTTGAGGATGCCTTTTTTCCATTCCTTATCTAATAGCGCGTGAAATTTTTCTGTTTCGGAAAGACTTTCCATATCAATATCTATGTCAACCTGTGATGAACAACCGATAAGTATAACGGCTGTAAAAAGGATAAGATTCCTCATAGAAACCTAAAAAGAAACG
>JYMV01008373.1_pt1 | contig 15446 bp, 18 predicted proteins | sample 338911 | NCBI WGS metagenome assembly JYMV01 (sample SAMN03354496, study PRJNA234377) | hydrothermal vent metagenome | biome: Deep sea; feature: Hydrothermal plumes at the Eastern Lau Spreading Center, Western Pacific Ocean; material: Seawater | place: Tonga | collected 2009 | depth 2000 m m
AGAAGCTAGAAGCTAGAAGCTAGAAGCTAGAAGCTAGAAGCTAGAAGCTTAAGTTGTAAAAAACAAAAACGAATAGAAAATATATCTATGAATTTAAATTTAAAAGATAAAAACGCGCTCATTTGCGGAGCGACCGGTGGTATCGGGAAAGCCTCTGCTTTGGCACTTGCTGAAGAAGGTGTGAACGTTACGCTCGTTGCCCGAAATGAAGATAAATTAAAAAAGGTTTTAGAAGAATTGGACCACAGCCAGGGTCAAAATCACACGTATTTGGTTGCCGATTTTTCTAATCCGGCGAGCTTAAAAGAAAAAGTGGAAGAAGCTACGAAAACCAAAGCTTATCATATTTTACTCAATAACACCGGCGGACCTCCGGGTGGTAAAATTTCTGAAGCGAAAACGGAAGAATTTGAAGCAGCTTTTACGCAGCACTTAATTTGTAATCATATTTTGGTTCAGGCGTTACTGCCGGGAATGAAAGAGCGTGGTTACGGTCGGGTGATCAATGTAATTTCTACTTCGGTGAAGCAACCATTAGATGGTTTAGGCGTTTCGAACACCATTCGTGGTGCCGTGGCAAATTGGAGTAAAACCATGGCGAATGAATTAGGTGAATTTGGCATTACGGTGAACAATATTTTACCGGGAGCAACCGCCACCGGAAGATTAACCGATATTATAAAAAATAAAGCCAATAAAACTGGAAAAACGGAAGAAGAAGTAACACAAGCAATGCAAAGCGCAGTACCTGCCAAACGATTTGGAAAACCGGAAGAATTGGCTAATGCGGTCACTTTTTTAGCCAGCGAAGCCGCAAGTTATATTAACGGAATTAACGTTCCGGTAGATGGCGGAAGAACAAAAAGTTTGTAATTTCGCTCGCGTGAGGGATAGCAGCGGCATCCTTTTTTGTTATTCAAAAAATTCTCGAATCGGTTCGGAGTGAATAACAAAAAAGATATAGCGAATAGCCCGGTTTTGAGTTTTTATTTTGGTAAAAATAAAAACTCAAAACACGCCACAAACCAACAACAAACACAACTATGACAAAGAAATTACGTATCAACGGCCATTCTCATTTATTGCCTTATCCGGAAGAAATTCCGCAATTTATGAAAGATAAGGAGATTTTTTGGGTAGATGAGGAACGTAAATTTATGCTTCAGAAAAATTGGCGCCGACCGGTAACCGATTCGAGTTTTTTCTTGAAAGAAAAGCTGGAATGGATGGAGCGTTACAACCTCGATCACGCGGTAGTTTTAAACCTTTCGCAGCTTTACGGGAACGGTTTGCGTGTGGAAGAAATGAAGCAAGCGCTGCGATTTCAGAATGATTTTAATGCGCGCATACAACACGATCATCCTTCTAAATTTACTTGTGGTTTTGTGGTACATCCCGGTTTTGTGCGTGGTGCTTTGTGGGAAATTGAGCGTTGTGTAGAAGAATTAGGAATGCGTTTGTTGTGTTTGCCAACGCATTATATGGATAGTATTGGGACGTGGCGTTGTATTTTTGATGAAGAAAATGAGCCGATTTTTGAGATGGCTAGCAAATACAATTTGGCGGTAGAAGTACATCCTTACGATGGCGAGAAATTTATCAAACTAGAAAATACGGCTTGGCGATTTCATTTAATATGGATGTTGGCACAATGCGCCGATGCTTATCATTTTTTAACACTGAATGGTTATCCCGATAAATACCCGAATATGCGCGTTTGTTTTGCACACGGTGGGCAATTGGCACAAATTAATTTAGGCCGAAGAATTCAAGGTTTTGATGGTCGCCCAGATTTATTTGAAGGGAAAGTACACCCGAGAAAATCGGTGGGTCATAAGAATATTTTCTTTGATACCTTGGTTCACGACACAGGTTCTTTAAAACTTTTGGTCGAAAACCAAAAGCCGCAACAGATCATTATGGGATTGGATGATCCTTATCCGTTGGGTGAAATGGAAAGCGCTCCGCAATCTTCTTATCCGGGAAAAATCTTGGATCTTGCTAAAGAACGTAAAATTATCACTCCGGAACAATATGATGATATCTGGGAACATAATACGATTAAATGGCTTTGTGGCGACGATGAAAAAGCAAAGCAAGATTTAGTAAACAGAATTTTAGGCTAATGCATTTTTTACCGCAATCTATCGATCAATACGCTGAAGATCACTCGCAGGCAGAACCTCAACTTTTAGCAGCTCTTAACCGCGAAACGCATCAAAAAGTGTTGCAACCTAGAATGTTGAGCGGTCATTTTCAAGGTCGGGTGTTAAGTATGCTTTCAAAATTAATTCGACCTCAACATATTTTAGAAATTGGCACATATACCGGTTATTCTGCATTGTGTTTGATGGAAGGAATTCAAGAAAATGGAAGTTTACACACGATCGATAAAAATGAAGAATTATATGACCTGCAACGAAAATATTTTGATAAATCGGGTTGGGGAACGCAAATGCATCAGCACGTTGGGAAGGCTTTAGAGATCATTCCAAAATTAGAAGAGAAATTCGATTTGGTTTTTATTGATGCCGATAAACGTAATTACTTAAATTATTTTGAGATCATTCTTCCAAAGATGAATAAAGGAGGTATTATTCTTTCCGACAATGTACTTTGGAGCGGTAAAGTAGTTGAAGAACTTAAAACCGGAGATAAAGACACCGAAGTCTTACTAGCATACAATAAGAAATTAGCTATTGATGATCGCGTAGAAACGGTTTTACTTCCTATTAGAGATGGTTTAACGGTGACGCGAATATTATAATTCGTCGAATTCTCGATCGCCTCTCGCTAGCATTTTCTTACAAATTTTGTAAATTATTATTGCGATAATAACTCCTACAAAAGCTCCTGCTGCTAAATCTGAAGGATAGTGCACCCCAACATAAACTCGACTCGTCGCAAATAAAATGGGCCATAAGTAGAAAATGTAAACCCATTTATAGCGATGCCTTAAAATTAACACCATAAAAGTGGTAATCGCCATCGAAGTAGATGTATGACCAGAAACGAAACTATAATAAGTGGGTTCTTGAAGAATCCTGATAACTTCCTGAAGACTTTCTACATTATTGGGTCTCACTCTTGCTACAGAAGCTTTGATAATACGTGTTACCCCGAATGTGACTAAAAAACTACAAAGAAAACCTATAAGAACAATAAAGGCTTGTTTCTTCTTGTAGGCTAAAAAAATAAGAATGATGAAAATTAGGTAAAGCGGAATCCAGTTTTCTTCTTGTGTAATAAATATCCAAAAAGAATCGAGACGCTCAATACCTAGACCATTTAAATAAATAAATAGCTCTCTATCCCATTCTTTTAGTTGTTCGAACATTTAAATTATTTCTTTCTTCTAATAGAACCGGTAATTTCTTCGATATCGTCTTTAACTTTATCTACTTCCTTTTTAAAATCTTCTCCTCCAGAACCTTCTAAATGTTTTTCGGCACTATTAGTTATTTCAGATTTGATATCGTTTGTAGCGTCTTTAAGTGTACGCATACCTTTGCCAAGACCTCTGGCAATTTCCGGAATTTTATCGGCACCAAAAACCATCACTAAGATAAACATAATGAAAGCTATTTCTGCACCGCTTATAAATAATGGTAATGTGAGCATATAACAAATATAATAAGCAAAAGTAGTATAAAAAAAGCTGACTCGTTAAAGTCAGCTTAAATATTAAATCTTTATTTTAAAGATTATCCATTATCCTTTTGTTTGATTTTCCTTGAATTGCTCAAACTCGTTAGGTTCTTCTTTTTGTGGCCAAGAATTATTATCGGTGTTTACATCGGCAGTTTCCATATCTGGATCTACTACTACACTTTCTAATTCTTTATTAGTAGCCAAAACTCTACTTACTTCTTTATCATTCATTCTCCAGATCTGTGGTGGGTAAGTGATTCTTTCTGAAGTACCATCTTTGTATTTATATTCTACAATTAATGGCATTACCAAACCTCCCGGCTTATTGAATGTAATTTGATAGAAATGCTTAGGAACTTCCATGTTTCGACGTTCTTCTTCGCTAAAATTATCCATCATATATTCTTTTAAGGTTGAAGCATTTTCTAATGGAGATTTAGTTTTTAAATCTTCGGTATATTCATCACTTGCTTCTTCAACCACATAAACCGCAGGAATTTGACTTGGATCGTCTATACCATAACGCTTAAGCATTTCTTTTCCTGCTTTAGTTGGCTTATCTGTCACGAAATATGATTTTACATCTCCTACTCCAATATCTACATAATCGGTAGTATAGAACCAACCTCTCCAATACCAATCTAAATCTACACCAGAAGCATCTTCCATTGTTCTAAAGAAATCTTCAGGAGTTGGGTGTTTAAACATCCAACGCTTAGAATAGGTCGCAAAAGCATGGTCAAATAATTCTCTTCCCATTACGGTTTCTCTAAGAATATTTAGTGCTGTTGCCGGTTTACCGTAAGCGTTATTTCCTAATTGGTAAACATTCTCAGGGTTACTCATAATCGGAGCAATATAATCTTGATTACCTTTCATATAGCTGGTGATCTTTGTTGGCTCACCACGACGAGAAGGATAATTATCTAAAGGTGCAATTGCTTCAGGATATTTTTCACCAAATTCTTGCTCTGCCATAAACTCAACAAAACTGTTTAGGCCTTCGTCCATCCAACCCCATTGGCGCTCATCACTGTTCACGATCATCGGGAAAAAGTTATGCCCAACTTCGTGGATTATTACACTGATCATCCCGAATTTAGTTCTATCGGTATAAGAACCATCAGGATTTGGTCTTCCGTAGTTCCAGCAAATCATTGGATATTCCATCCCTTGATTTTTTGCGTGAACCGAAATTGCTTTGTGGTATGGATAATCGAACGTGTGCTCGCTATACGATTTTAAAGTATGCGCCACTGCTTTTGTTGAATACTCTTCCCAAAGCGGATTTCCTTCTTTTGGATATAAAGAAACTGCCATTACGTTCTTGTTTCCAACTTTTACATTCTGCATATCCCATATGTACTTTCTTGAAGTAGTGAAAGCGAAATCTCTTACCATTTTAGCTTCAAACTCCCAAGTTTTCGTTTTTGAAGTTGAACTTTTTTCAGATTTTTCTGCTTCTTCTTGTGTTACAATAAGAACCGGCTTATCAAAAGATTTTTTTGCTTGTTCGAAACGATTCATCATCGTTTTAGAAAAAACATCCTTTCTATTTTGTAATTCGCCTGTACCATCTAAAATATGATCTGCAGGAACGGTGATGTTTACTTTATAATCGCCAAACGGTAAAGCGAACTCGCCACTACCCCAAAACTGGTAGTTTTGCCATCCTTCAATATCATTATAAACCGCCATTCTTGGGAAGAATTGTGCAATTACGTAAGCATAATTACCATCTTCAGGAAAATACTCATAACCAGAACGACCTCTATTTACAACGTGATCGTTAATGTTATACCACCATTTAATAGAAAATTTGAAATCATCTCCTGCCTCTAATGGTTTTGGCAAGTCGATACGCATCATTGTTTGGTTAATGGTATATTTTAAAGCTTTACCATCTTGAGTTACTTTCTCGATGTTAAAACCTCCATCAAAAGGTTCTTCTACAAATTGAGAAACAAAACGACCAGGCTGATTTACCAGACTTATACCATTACCATTTCTTAAAGCAGACTTACTGTCTTTTGCTCTTACATTTTGATCTAATTGAACCCATAAATAAGTTAATTGATCTGGAGAATTGTTGGTATACGTAATCGTTTCTTCCCCATACAATTTTTGGTTTTTATCATCTAATGTGATATCCATCTCATAGTCTGCTGTGTTTTGATAATAAGCAGGACCCGGAGCACCAGAAGCAGTTCTATATTGATTAGGTGTAGAAAACTCTTGGTAAAGTTGTCTAAACTTATTTTGGTTAATGTGGCCTTGTTGCGGCTCCTCTTCTTTTTGCTCTTCATCTTGGGCTATCGCAACCAAAGAAAAAAGGGCGAAAAGAAAAGTAAATAGAAACTTAACTTTTTTCATGAATTATGTTTGATTTTAGATTAGGTTTAAAATTTGATCGTTCCTTCAGATTTATCTTTCAGCAACATTAAACTCTCGGTTTCTCCATCTTTTTTAAAATGAATTAAGTTTTTTTGGTCTTCAAATAAATCGGTTAAAACTAGGTTTGAAATTGTTGCTTGTTTAAAATTTTCAACATCTGTAGCTTCAAAATAACAAATTATCAAATCGTCTTCATAGCGTTTACCTATAAATTTTAATGGTAACTGGTTATTTTGAATAGTTATGCTGAATTTATCTTCAAAATATCTTTTAATATAGCTGTTAACTTGTGGATTATTTTCTCCTCGAATAAGTTGCGCTTTTTCGTCGTAACGCGTTTGTAATAATTTTTCAAAATCGTCTACGAACATTCTGCTAATGATCTGAAGAGACCGTTTTTCTTTCACATATTCAATTTCAGTGACACTCATATAATATTTATGAGCTCCTGATGTGAAGCTGGAAAGTGAGATAATTAAAGTGAATAATACAATTATTCGTTGAAATTTCATTTAGGGTAAATTTTTCAAATTCTTATAATCAACAACTTTTTCTTCAAAAAACTCTGACAATTTAAAGTTATTTTCTTTTTTGACTACTAAATTTCTAAAAGGTTTAAATTCGGTACAGTAATATAAAAAATCTTCGACGTATTCTTCCGGTAGTTCTAATTCGGTTATAAAGTAATCGAGCGGTCTAGAATTATAGGCTTTGATCATTAAATTTCGCTCTTTTTCGTAATCGCGTTGGCGGTAAAGCATCGCCATTCTCCCAGAAAGCGTATTGATGATCGGATCTAACGGAATAATACCATTACCGGTACTCGCCGTATAAATTCGGCGCTGCGCAGTTGTAGGTTTGGGTTTGGTATTTACCGGTAAGCCGTGATCTGTAGGGTTAAAATAAGCATTGGTTTCTATGTTATCGGAATCTTTGGTGAGATCGCCAGACAGATCGATGTTGCTAATATTTACTTCATCTAACTCATTTACCAAATTAAATAAGAAAATCGTATTGTTTTTTTGCTGAAGCAATTCTTTAGTGATCGTAACTTGGTAAGGCTCGTATTGAACAGAAGAAAACATTACCTCGTCTCCTATTTTTGCATCGATACTAAACTCACCGCTTTTAGCATTCACCGTACCAAGTTTCTGAGTAAGATTTACAATATTTACTTGCGTAAAAGAAATTGAATCGGCTACGATTTTCCCTTCAAACTTTTGTGCAAAACCCTGAGAAACGAGCGATAAAAACAGAAATATAAAAAAAGTATGTTTAGTAATTATTCCCATTCTTTAAATATAGCGTAAGCTTTTCTTTTTTCGGTTAAAAATTTGATCATTTCTAACTCATCGGCCGTTTTCATAAACTTTTCAAAACCATCTTGTTTTGCACAATAATAAAAGAAATCATCTAAATAATCTTCAGGAATCTCGAGGTCTTCAACAATATAACGTCTTGAGACTAAAGATTGAGCTCTAGCGATTAAAGCTTCAAATTCAGAAATTTCTTTCATTCGCTTAAGCATAGCCATTCTGCCGGAAAGAATATCGATCACCGTAAAAATACCTCCAGTCGATGCGGTATATAACCTTCGATCTTCTACACTCATTTTAGGAGCTGGATTTGGTAAGCCTAAACTTGATGGATAAAAATATGGATTGGTTTCTATAGTTGAAGCATCTTTTGTTAGATCTCCGGTTAAGTCGATATTACTTATTTTAACTTCTTCTAACTCATTTACCAAAGGAAAAAGGTAAATAGTATTTTTGGTTTTTATATTTTCTGTAGAAACCGTGATCTGGTAAGGCTCGTATTGTACTGAAGAAAACACAATCTCGTCGCCGACTTCTGCATCGATCACAAATTCTCCGTTTTTATTGTTAACAGTCCCCAACTCTTTATTGAGATTCACAATGTTTACCTGAGTAAATGCGATTGAATCGGCTACGATCACTCCAGAAAATTGTTGCTGTTGTGAAAAAGCAAAACTACTAATTAAGAAAAAGAAGAAATAAAAATGTTTCATAAGCCACGTCTTCTAATAAAAGACGTGGTGATTTTAGTTTTGTTGCAGTTTATAAGTTTTGCTTTTATCGATAAGAAATTCGATAAGCGCTAATTCATTACCCTGCTGAAGCATATTTTCTTGTAAACCATTTTCTTCAGCATAATAAATAAATTCATTTATATTTTCACGATCGATATCTAGATTTTTTCTAAAGAAATCGTCATTGTACACTTTTCTAATCTGCACATCGATTTCGTCTCTAACAATTTCTTTTTCTTCATTTTTATTCGACTTAAAAATCTCTCTAAAAATGTTCGCAAAATTGAGCCCGTTGGTTAAATAGCTTTTATCGATCGCATCATTTTCTACTTTAGAATGACTATCGGGTCTAAATTCATAATCTGTCGTAGTTACCATTTCTGCACTCGACAATTGCGGAAAGTTAGCATCAACGGTTTTAATTTTAGCTACATCTACTTCAACATTACCCGATAAATCATAAGGTCTTACTGTAACTTCGTCTAACTCATTAACCGCTTCATTAATAGTAATATTTAGTTTTCCGCTGTTTACCACATTCTCGTCGATGATCACATTAAAATCTTGGTACTGGATTCCTGAAAAAAACAACTTATCTCCTTTTTTTACTGAAATTAAAAACTCTCCATATTCATTTGTAATAGTTCCTTTGGTAGTTTCAACGTTGTAAACATTAATATCTTCAGCAGAAGAATTTACATCTACATTTATTTTTCCTTTAACTAAGGTTCTTGCATCTATTTGAGCTTCAGCAATAAAGGCGATCATCACTAACGGTAAGAAAAGAAGTAGTTTTTTCATCATTTAATTTTTAGTTAAGTTACCAATAACTGTCTTATAAAAAACCTAAAACGCGCGTAAACTTTTGTTAAAGCAAGACTTTGCTATAAATTTACAGAAAAACTCCAAGAAAATGAATTGTATTATAGCCAGCACTTCTACCATTCACGGCAGTGAATATCTCGCCTACTTAGAAGAAGCACTCAAAGATTTATATAAAGGTGTAACTGAGATAATTTTTATTCCATACGCGCGTCCCGGCGGAATTTCTCACGACCAATACACGCAAAAAGCTAAAGAAGGATTAGCATTTTTAGATGCTGAAGTAAAAGGTTTACACGAATTTGAAAATCCTGCGGAAGCGCTTAAAAATGCACAAGGATTATTTACCGGTGGCGGAAATACGTTTTTACTGGTTTCTCAACTCTACAATCAGAAAGTGTTAGAACCTTTGCAACAAGCTATAAAAAGCGGAACGCCGTATTTAGGTACTAGCGCCGGAAGTAATATTTGCGGACAAACGATGGGAACGACTAACGATATGCCAATTGTTTACCCGCCAAGTTTTAAAACTTTAGGTATTTTAGAATTTAATCTAAATCCGCATTACTTAGATCCCGATCCTAGTTCTACTCACAAAGGCGAAACTCGTGAAACACGTATCAAAGAATTTCATCATTTAAATTCGATGCCGGTGGTTGGTTTACGAGAAGGCAGCTGGCTTCGAGTAACCGAAAATGACATTGTGCTGGAAGGCGGACTAAAAGCTCGTGTTTTTGAAAAAGACCAAGATGCGTACGAAGTAGAGAACGGCACTTCTTTTAAAGATTTAAAATAATGGATTATCAAGCCATTTTAAATGTGATCGAAAAGGAGCTGGAAAATTTTGATCCCGGCGGAAAAGTACCCGATTATATTCCTGAACTTGCCAAAATACCGGCAGATAAATTCGGGATGCATTTATATTGTCTAGACGGAAAAAATTTTAGTTTCGGCGACCACGACGAACGCTTTTCGATACAAAGTATCTCGAAAGTTTTCACCTTAGCTTTAGCAAAAAAACATGGTGGCAAAAAGATCTGGAAACGCGTAGATGTAGAACCATCGGGAGATCCGTTCAACTCTTTACTTCAATTAGAAAAAGAAAATGGGATTCCGCGTAACCCTTTTATCAATGCCGGTTCACTGGTAATTGCCGATATTTTAATTTCAGAATTAGAAAACCCGAAAGAATACCTTTTGGAGTTTGTAAGAGAAATAAGTGACGATTCTACGATTGAATATGACGAGAAAGTTGCTGCTTCGGAACAAAAACACGGTTATCGCAATATAGCTTTAGTAAATTATATGAAATCACTCGGTAATATTGAAAATGATGCCGATGAGATTTTAGATTTTTACTTTCATCAATGTTCGATCGCTATGTCTTGTTGCCAATTAGCAAAAGCATTCGTCATTTTTGCCAATGAAGGAAAAACACTAACGACTAATAAAAAAGTGATCGGTGCCAATAGCGCCAAACGTATCAACGCTATTATGCAAACTTGTGGCTTTTACGATGAAGCCGGTGAATTTAGTTTTCGTGTAGGTTTACCCGGCAAAAGTGGTATTGGCGGTGGAATTGTTGCTGTACATCCCGGGCAATATTCAGTAGCAGTTTGGAGTCCGCTTTTAAATGAAAAAGGAAATTCAGAAAAAGGAATGAAAGCGCTGGAAGAACTTACTTCACTTACCGGATTATCTATTTTTTAAACTATTTAAATGATGAAAAGAATTAGCCTCGTTTTATTGAGTTTTTTAGGAATGATCGCTTGTAAAGAGCAAGCCAAGGATAATAACATCGCTAAAGAAGCTATTTCTTTTCAAAAAGAAGAACCTAAAGAAATTCAGCTTGAAAAAATTTGGGAAACCGATACGCTTTTGACTACGGCAGAATCTGTTTTGTACGATAAAACTCGTGATCGAATCTTAGTTTCTAATTGTAATCAAGGCGGTTGGAAAATGGATGGCGATGGATTTATTGCTGAAATTGATTTTGATGGAAATATTAAAACCTTAAAACTTATCGAAGGCTTAAGTAGCCCAAAAGGAATGGCTTTAATCTCCGACACTTTGTACGTGGCAGATTCAAAAGAAATCGCAAAAATCGATTTGAACGCTAAAAAAATTATCAAGCGTTTCGCTTTAGAAGATGTTGAAGATCCTCAATTTAATGATATCGTTAAAAAAGGTGGAACTCTGTATATTTCAGCTTGTAACGCCAAAAGTATCTACAAAATTAAAAACGACAGTTTACAATTAGCCTACAAAGGAAGCTTATCTCGACCTAACGGATTACTCTTTAGAAATGATTCTTTATTTGTAATGAATAGCAAATCGCAAGATCTAAAAGCAATTTCTAAAGACGAACAAGTCACAACGCTCACCAAAGACATTGGTGCCGGCGACGGAATTACAAAACTCAATGGAGAAGAATTGATCGTATCTGATTGGAATGGACAATTATTTTATATCGATCAAAAATTCAACAAAAAATTTTTGTTAGACACCCAAAAAGAAGGATTTAATACTGCAGATATTCAGTATTTTGAAGATAAAAATCTACTTTTGGTGCCTACTTTTTCAGGAAATACGGTTGCTGCTTATCGCGTTAAAAAATAAAAAACCTCATTAGAAAACTAATGAGGTTTTTAGAGCGGGAGACCAGGTTCGAACTGGCGACATTCAGCTTGGAAGGCTGACGCTCTACCAACTGAGCTACTCCCGCAAAGCGACGGCAAATATAATATAAGCTTGACATAATTACCAAATAAAATTTCAAAAAATTTGATATGAGTTTTCTGAAATTAATTCTATTTTTAAACAAATAAAAAAATTGAAACTATGAGTAATAAACCAGGAAAATCTCAAGACCTGATCGATCATAAATTTTTAGAAGAACGCAAAGTTTTTCTTTGGGGACAAGTAGACGATAAATCTGCCAAACATCTTGTGGAGCGCTTTTTATATTTAGACGCACAAGGCAAAGGCGATATTCAGTTTTACATTAATAGTCCGGGAGGCTACGTAACCTCAGGTTTTTCTATTTACGACACGATGCAATCACTTTCTTGCGACGTTTCGACAATTTGTACCGGTTTAGCCGCATCGATGGGATCGATATTACTTTCAGCAGGAACAAAAGGTAAACGTTTTATTATGCCGCACGCTCGAGTAATGATTCACCAACCTAGTGGTGGCGCACGTGGGCAAGCTTCGAATATCGAAATTCAGGCGCAAGAAATTTTAAAAACCAAAGAATTAAGTGCTCAAATTCTTGCCGATAATTGCGGGCAGTCTTTTGAAAAGGTGATGAAAGACTTCAACAGAGATTATTGGATGAATGCAGAAGAATCATTAGAGTACGGGATCGTAGATCAGCAATATTCAAAATAAAAAACCATGAACCACGAGATCTTACACAAAGAAAATCATACCAACGGTATGTTTTATATGGAAGATGCTGAAGGTAAAGTTTGTGAGCTCACGTATGTAAAAAAAGATCAGGTGTTAGTGATCGACCATACGCAAACTCGCAAATCTTTAGAAGGAAAAGGTTTAGCGAGTCAGATTCTTGACCATACGGTAAATTATGCTCGAGAAAATGGTTATAAAATCGATCCTCTTTGTCCTTTTGCTGAAGTAAAATTCGACGAAAACGAAAGTTACCAAGACGTAAAAGCTTAATTCTTTTGAAAGTACATATTGAAGAAGTAAACGTTGAAGAGATTCTTCCCGTAAGGCAAACGGTTTTAAGAAACGGAAAGCCTCGGGAAGAATGTTTTTTTGAAGGCGATCTAGCTGAAGAAACTATTCATCTAGCACTTTACAACAACGAAGAACTCGTTGCTATAGCGAGTATTTTAAAAGATACTTCTGAAAAAATCGATACCAATAATCAATACCGATTACGCGGTATGGCTGTCGTACCCAACCAGCAAATTAAAGGTTATGGCAGGCATTTGTTATTGTATGCTGAAGATTTAATTCAGCAAAAAGCGCCGGCAACGTTATGGTTTAACGCCAGAACTACTGCCGTTGATTTTTATCAAAAAAACAATTTTCAAGTTTTTGGAAAGGAATTTGATATTCCTAATGTTGGCCCCCACTTTTTGATGTTTAAAAATTATGAACAGACGTAACTTTATCAATCTCTCTTTACTAACTTCTGCAGCAAGTTTAATCCCTCTAAATAGCTTCTCACCTTTTTTTACTGAAGAAATTTCTACGCAAGAATTGCTTGGGAAAGGTTCGCCAGAACTTTTTGGTGACGGCTACAAATTACGTAAAGCAGCTTATCAAGATTTTATAAAAATGCAGAAAGCGGCTCAAGCAGATGGGATCGCTATTCAAATTGTATCGAGTTATCGCAGTTTTGACCATCAACAACGCATTTGGAATGGCAAATACAAACGCTATACAGAACGAGGCTTAACTCCTACTCAAGCTATTCATAAAATTATCGATTATTCGACTATCCCGGGAACTTCGCGACACCATTGGGGAACCGACATCGACATTATTGATGCTAACCCTCCTGCACCTTCTTCCCTACTTCAGCCTAAAAATTATTATGGTGATGGTGTTTACGCTCCCTTAAAAAAATGGATGGATCAAAATGCAAAAAAATTCAATTTTGAATTAGTTTATACTAAGAATGAAGACCGAAAAGGATTTAAACATGAACCTTGGCATTTTTCGCACGCACCGCTTTCAATTCCATTTCTCAAAAAATACAAAAAATTAGATATTAAAAATCTTCTTCAAAATTCTAATGATATCTTGGGCAGCGAAAATTTTTCAGAAAAATTTATTCAGAAATACATTCATGAAAACGTTTTAGATATAAACTTGACACTTTTGGGCTAAAATTCAGCAGATTTCATTTTAGTTTTATGAAAATATTATAAATTAGCTTTTTTATAGATATTATCTTTACCCCCAAAACAAAGACAATGCCCAATAAAGCCATTCTGCTTATACTAGATGGATGGGGTTCTACTCAAGATCCGAAAGAATCTGCCATCTACAAAGCTAACACTCCAAATTTCGACAAACTTTTTAACGAATATCCTCACGCTCAACTACGTACCGATGGTATGAACGTTGGCTTACCAGAAGGACAAATGGGAAATAGCGAGGTTGGTCATATGAATTTAGGAGCAGGCCGAATCGTGTATCAAGATCTTGCCAAAATTAATATGGCAGTAGATAATGATACTTTAAAAGATGAAACTGTATTAAAAGAAGCATTTAATTATGCTACTACTAACGATAAAGCAGTTCATTTTTTAGGTTTAGTAAGTGATGGTGGTGTGCATTCTCACATCAAACATCTTAAAGGATTAGTGAATGCGGCAGAACAAGCCGGGGTAAAAAATAAATATGTTCATGCTTTTACAGATGGTCGTGATGTTGACCCAAAATCTGGTAAAGGTTTTATCGAAGACCTGCTTCCTTCTTTAGAAGAAAACAACGCAAAACTAGCCTCTGTAATTGGTCGCTATTTTGCAATGGATCGTGATAAACGTTGGGAGCGCACCAAAAAAGCTTACGATCTTATTGTAAACGGTAAAGGAAAAAGAACCGAAAATCCGGCACAAGCGATTCAAGAAAGTTATGATAACGACACTACCGACGAATTTATAGAACCAATCGTAGTTACCGATAACGGAGAGCCAACAGCTACCATTAAAAAAGGTGATGTTGTGATCTTTTTCAACTTTAGAACAGATAGAGGAAGACAGTTAACGCAAGTACTTTCGCAAGAAGATTTTAAAGACTACGAAATGTCTAAAATGCCTTTATATTTTGTAACGATGACCACCTACGACGAGTCATTTGAAAATATAAATGTGGTTTACAAAAAAGATAATATTAAAGCTACCTTAGGAGAAGCCTTAGAATATTCCGGAAGAACGCAGTTGAGAGCTGCTGAAACAGAAAAATATCCGCACGTAACATTTTTCTTTTCCGGAGGAAGAGAAAAACCGTTTAAAGGCGAAGATCGTATATTAGTTAACTCACCAAAAGTTGCTACTTACGATTTACAACCCGAGATGAGTGCTTATGAACTTACCGATAAACTCGAAAAAGAAATTACTAAAGCTTCAATAGATTTTTTCTGTATCAATTTTGCCAATCCAGATATGGTTGGTCATACAGGAGATTTTGATGCAGCAGTTAAAGCTTGTGAGACCGTAGATGAATGTCTTGGCAGGGTTTATGAGGCTGCTAAAGAAAATTACAATATGATCATTTTAGCAGATCACGGTAATAGTGAAAAAATGATCAATGAAGATGGTAGTGCGAATACCGCACATACCACCAACCCGGTTCCTGTGATTTTAGTAAGTCCGGACAAAAAAGAAATTAACGACGGTATTTTAGGAGATGTTGCTCCGACAATTCTTGATTTAATGGATATTGAAAAACCGGAATTAATGACTCTAAAATCTTCTTGAGTTATAGCTCCGGTATAGTTTTTATCGTTCGGTGTTAATTCTTCTTGCGCAAAGCTTACTAAGCTTAA
>JYMV01028699.1_pt1 | contig 15442 bp, 14 predicted proteins | sample 338911 | NCBI WGS metagenome assembly JYMV01 (sample SAMN03354496, study PRJNA234377) | hydrothermal vent metagenome | biome: Deep sea; feature: Hydrothermal plumes at the Eastern Lau Spreading Center, Western Pacific Ocean; material: Seawater | place: Tonga | collected 2009 | depth 2000 m m
GACTGGTGGCGGCGAAGTCAGCGCAGAATCTTGTCTGTGCGCGGTTGACAAGAAGCCATAAGGGTTTTGTCCAGGATCCTTACCGTCGGTCATAAAGCTACCAGAGTCAATCATCAAGAACATTGCGGAAATCGAGCAACGAACGAGAGGGCTGCAACCTCTAAATCGAAGAATCGTTCTTTCATGTAAGTCCTGACCAAGATCGCCAACATTCCTGTATGTTCTAAACCATGGCGCGGGCACAGCAAAGCTGTCTCAAGAGTAAAACATGATTGAAAAATTTCCTCGTCATGAAGCTGACGCAACAGGAGCAATCGATAAATGGATGACTTGACCAAGAAGGAAAGCACGCTCCTTTAGTACCGATATCCGTGCCATAAGCCAAGCAAAAAAGTAACCGTTGAATTCAAAGAGATGTAGATTAGCTGCGTTGTTTTGGCAAGGCTATGTTCCAAGGCTCTTTGAATGGGCGTCCAGATTGGCGGGCGGCAGTGCTTGTGATTTGCTGAAGCTTAATAAGGGTTACGAGCTTTTCTTCTACAGGTTTGGCTGCCATAGCACGGCGGTGTGACTCTTTCTCGCGAAAAAGTTCATCCTGTGACTTGAGTCTTTGAACAGTGCTCATGCTGTAATTCTAGACCATTTGTCAAGTAAGTTGTGCCGTGTGAGAATATCGTTTAGCTTTTCTTGATCAGGCTGAGCCGATTCCAGAGCCTGAGCGATTCTCAGTTTGTCTTTGGATCTATTGGTTTCGGCCATTATTGCTAACAGGTGTTCGTATTGAAAGACTCTTGTTTGTACTCCTCCGAATTCCTTGTCCAAAGCTTCATCCAGAGCCTCTTTCACCAAGTCGGTTGAAGGGGGGAGAAACTGTACTGGAATTCCCTCAATTGAGACGTGCTCTCCCTCGGTGGGCTGGTAGCCTCTTTTGGCTAGATCCGCATAAAGAGGCCCTAAGTCAATGAGAAGCCCAGATTGAGGTAGATAGCAAAACACGTCGAGATCGTAGGTTGCGGTGGGCTCGACGTAAAACATCAAACCGATGGCGCCGCCAATGGCGTATCTGCCGATGACGCCCTCCGCTTCAAGCTCATTTATTACAGTGAGAGTTTTATCCATGCGCCAGCTGATCGTATCAGGTAAGAGTGACTGAGGGGACACCGAAGCGGACCAATTCACTTAGCCTTGAGGCGGTTATGCCGTACTTTTTTCGGCACTGAGGCTTTGTGGGCTTGTGGCGCCCGCAGAGCGAGGCGCTGCGCGAATGCTTGTCGTAACTAGGACTGTACAACGCTCAGTAGTTTTTCGGACTCCTTTGCGAGGCAGAGGAAATGAGCGCTTCCCTCCGCTTGAAAACACCGATTCTTTACATGTCGCAGCAGCCCCCTCGAAGACACCCAATGCGATGGACTTGCATATCCAAGCCATACAAGGCTTGTTCTGATTGAGTTTTGGTATTTGCTATATGTTGGAAACTCCCTCAAATCCAATCCAATCAATCTTGTCCTTGATTCCGCGTCCTTTCTTTACAACGCGAAGTGAACCATAAAAGACCTTATCGGAACATTCACCCAGTTTCCGGCCCGGCTGTGCGCAACGCAAGCTCATCACGGTAGGTCTGAATCTTCTGCCGGATCATGACTTCGTCATCTTCTGTCGGCGAGAGTCCAAGATAGAAGCCGAGAGCATCGATTACGGCGAGAAGTCTCTTTGTCTCCAACGCTGAAGGCGGAGACGCCGTCAGTTCACTCACTTTGCTCGCCCAGGTCTCAAAGCGCACCTCACGCAATTGTCGCGCCTGTTTCTGGCGATTCCTTTTGTCTCTCTCCGTTCTCATTCTCAGTTCGTCGACAATTTGGCGCGCCGCCAGGCGGCCGGCTGGCATATCTAAATGAGTAGGAAGTGGACAGGCGGCAGTTTCCTGTGAACAGCCGCCCACCACACCGTTATATTCGTCCGTAACAACTGCCAAGTGCTTTTGATTCGCTTGGAGATGAAAAAGCTGCCAGATGTCTGCATGCCTGTACAGCGTTTCCATGGAGCATCCGGCCTGCCCTCTGATGTCTCGGACAGTGAACTTCTCTCCGGAGGCGACCAGAATCTCTATCGCCTCGCGAATACGCTTGCGGGCATCCACTTCTCTGTTGGCGTTGTTTCTCTCCCAAGCCTTAGGCACCAGTTTCTTGAAGGGCTTCGATTTCTCTTCTTTCTGCAGCTGAGAAGGAGGGGTCCAGTGCGCAGCCCTATATGCTTGGCTCCAGGCGTCGCTTGTACCTTTGTTTATCTCCTGGCTTTGTCCGTTGTGCTTAAGCTCGAGTATTTGACGGATCGTCCATTCTCGTTCGTCTTCATAGCCGTAGCCCAGGGGGCGAATGTCGAACATTGGGTCGCCATAAAAGAGATAGTGGCTCAAGCAAAAAATGGCTTCTGCTCTTTGTGACGGCGCAAAGAGCCCATGCTGATAGAAGGTTCTGCCCTTGGCCCAATCTTCCGCGTTTATGTTCGGAGGCAGATGTCCGAACGACGCTTGAGCAAGTTCGGCGGAGTCTCCGGCTTGGATGTTTTTTAGCCTGGTCAAAGGAATGACATTGTTGGAAGAAGCGTTTCGGGTGGTCTCAATTTTCACCTGCTCTTGACGGGCAGCCAGACCTTCTACATAGGCCCGCATTCGATGGAAATCGTGGCGCGTATTTGCTTCGTTTTCAAGATCGCAAAGGAATTTGCGCAGCGCTTTAGCTGGGCTTAGTTCAAGTCTGTCGTCGCGAGCAGCCAACGTCTCTTCGTTAAGCCAAGCCCAACCAGGCTGGAGTGGAAGGCGCAGTCCTTGGCCAGCAGAGGAGTCGCCTGGATGAGGAAAAATCTCCAGGGTTCCTTTTGCTATTACATATCCAGAGAGGCGAAAAAGCTCAAGAAGCTGTTTTCTCAGGTCTTTTGAGCTAACGGGCTCATCAAAGAATAGATACAGATGCCAGCCGCCGGAATCGGATGAGCGATAAAGAACAGAATGCTCCAACCCGGCTTGAAACAGCGTTTGCAAGATTCGACTGAGTTCCGTTTTATTGTGATAGCGGCTGCCGGCATCGATGTCTATAACGGCAAACCGGGTTGCACGGCCGGCACGACAGCCGAGTATATATTTGGGATGCGCGCACGCGATCGCTTTTAAGATTTCTGTGTCTGTCAGCTGCCAACTGTCATTTGCAGACAGCCATGAACCACCGGTGACCGGTTTGTATATATAACCGTAGCGGTGAAACAGTCCAAGGAAACTCCGCACTGCCTCGTCGCATGATGAGTGAAAAAATTGTGCGCGTTGAAATCTTGCGGGCTGCTGCACCATGGGTGAGCCCGCTGCTTGTAAGCCGGACGTAGTCTACTCTCTTTCTAATTTTCGACGAGTTGACCTAGCCGGATCTGTGGTTTATTCTTAGCTTCAACCAGGGCGCTGACAACAACCTGTATTAAAGTCAAAAAAGCAGATCCGCAAGGGTCTTAGAGAAGAGACAGCACCGCCAAGTGTCGTCTCTTTTGTTTTGAGAACACCTAGTTTTCTTCTGTCTCTACTGTGACCTTCACCTCCTTGCCAAGCTTGTACAGAAACTTCACGAGAAGTTCTGCGCTAAATTTGTCGATGCTCAAGTTCAAAATCTCAGAAATTCTTGGTTGTTTCACTCCAAGTTTTTTTGCAGCTTGTTGTTGAGTCATTCCGGTTTTCAAAAGCTCTTGCTTCAGCTCACCCAGGAGCACAGTACGAAGCGCAAGACATTGTCCTTCCGGCGCGGGAATACCGCGCTTGCGAAACATGTGTCTGTAGTATTTGACTTCGTTCATTAGCAGATGCTTCCAAGATTTTGATTCGGCACACATTTATACGTAATTTCGTATAAAACTGATTTAGATACCGAATTTATGATGTGTTCATTCCAAATGGCAGTGTTAACTGCTCGAAGGAATCCCAGTGAGGCTGTGCTTTCTGAGCCGGTTTTACTGACTTAGACTTTCTCTTTATGGGCCCGTCTCGTGCAGAGTGATCCACTGTTGATGCAAATGCATGGGCATCACAGTCGGCACCTGGGAGGGTTGGTGCGCCCTCGTTACTTTCATTTTCTTCAAAGAATAGACTTTGAATAGGCTGTAATTGCTGGACAGGAGAGCGGCGCTCAGAAATTTCCATTTGAGCGACATCTTCTATGTTTCTGCAGACAACTGACAGCGTTGGCGGCTGATCGCTTTGCACTATGTCTGAGTCTTTCAGTTTGAAAATCATGCCGGAGAACTCGCTAAAGTCTGGTTCGTCTAAAGGTTCCGGCTGCAGCGGTGAGTCGGCAATAGAACTCTCAAAGCATGAGCCGGCATCTTCAATCGTTGTTGTTTCATCTGTCCGGACAAATTCGCTAGTCCGGTCAATAGCTGTGATCAAAGGTTCCGGCTCGTCTTCGACAGCAAGGTTAAGTTTTTCGTCCGGACATAATATTGGTGTTTCAGTGCTTTCAGAATCGGGTGATAACTCTGTCCTGACATATTCCTTAGAACGGAGGACTTCAGCTGGGCCGTCATCAGATAGAGGCAGCGCTTCTAGGATGAAGCTGTCCGGACAATCGGGTGAAAAGCTCATATAGAGATTCGCTTCGGCTGCCGCGACAGGGTCGTTTTCAGGAGAGCAATCAAGAGCTGCAAGGGTACGGACGGTATCTTGGCAATCTGCTGTCTGGACAACCACCCGCTGCTGGCTCAAGGCAGTATTGAACGCCTCAAAGTCAGTGGCATTGGATCGGATGTCCTGCATGAACATAGAAAGAGCATTTTGAAAGGACATTTCTGATGCAGAGACAATGGTGCCAAGCTCGTCATTGATCCAGGTGAAACTTGCTTGCAGCGGAATTTGAAAAGGAGATCCTGTAGGCAAAATCGATGTTGCATCTGCATCGACGGGAAACCAATTTGTGTCCAGCCATGTCTTGAGCAAGGCAGTCACGTCTTTGCTGTACACAGGCTCTACAAAAAAGAGAAAAATTTGAAAGAGATCGAGTTCTTCTATATAAAAGGATTTGGGCGATAAGCCAGTATCCTTCAATTGCTTGTGCAAATTCTTGGTTGTTTGCAATGCAGTGGTAGACTTCGTTCCGTCGACTTGTATGACGGCGAAATAGGTTTTTTCCATATGTCCCAATGCACGCCTTAGAGATGAACCGGCATGCAAACTGGAGATCAACTCTTCATCAGTCAGATAGTGCCACTGACTGGTGTTTCGCCAGATCGCTGAAGACTTCGAGCGAACATATGTTTGATGGCGATCCGCAAACAACCTAAGGAATGCGGTGAGGTCATTTTTATCAGCCAACGCGTGTGCAGGGGTGTCCTTCTGCAGGTCCTCACGGGTACTAATGGCTAATCTCTCTTTCTAGTTATCTGGTGAATCTGTATTGCGATCTAAATTTGGTAGCACCACTTGCGGTGTCTTTGAAATTGAGATCGTAGCGATCCTACGGCCATACTGAAAATTGATCAACCCTTTTTTGCCTGAACTGGCTTGGTTTTTCAAACTTTGTCGTGTCGCGACAGGACAAATATACACCAGATGTCCGGACAACACAACAACAATTCTCAGTTTGATATGTATTTATCGGGACAAGAGGTGACATGCCCCGACAAAGAAAGAAAATGGATTTCTCGGGCACCAGATACGGTTGCGTAGCATTGCCGGGACGGTAGTAACTTTGTCCCGACAGCGCCGACCGGACAAGACATCAAGGAATCTTCCATTTGCCCCGACACGCAAGGACACGCAGGGACGTGTCCGGTCAAAACGACAAACGCACAGCAGGTCCCGAATAGTAAAACCGAGAAAGCAACTAAATGACGTGTAGGAATTCTTGACCGGACACGCCGGGACACGTCTAGCTTTAGGATGAGGCATCACCGGACAAAACTTTTTTTGAGCATGCCCGGACAGCCGTGCAATGATCAAGGCACTAGTTTGTATGTTGTCCGGACATGCGGTGACATGGCAAGTCAGAAACAGGATTGTCTCGACGTGTAAGGACTTGTCCAGACAAATTTTCAAAAACGAATGCACCAAATACAGTATTTTCCCTATAATTGGTTACGTTCCGGTCTTATTAGCTAAAAGAGGCAACATGCCATCACTCAATCCCAAAACCGCAGCACCAGAAGCCACGGTCGAAGAAGGCGTTTGGATGTATTACGACGCCGCAGTAGCTGCTACAGGCAAGTCCGAAAAGACATTGAAGAGATATGTGAAAAAGGGTGAGCTTAAGGCGCGACGGATGGGGAAACAAGTCAATTCGCCGGTTCAAGTTTTTGTGACCCCTTCCTTCAAGGAAGCAATGGGCAAAATCGACGAGCCAAAGTTGGAAGATCCAGATATTTTTCAAGCTGATTCCGACATTGCATATATAGAGGAAGTATCTGAAGAAGACACACTGTCAGGACATATCGGTACAACCGGACCCAGCCACGGAGAAAGCACCAAACAGCCTCTTTCCACAGATGCTTACGAAAACATGGTCAAAGTGATGGTTAGCGAATTTGCATCTCAACTTGATCGTAAGCAAGATTTGCTCGTAGAGCTGCAGAAGGAGCTTGAAACAAGGGAAGCACAGTTACGTTTGCTTCCTGACTTGCAGAAGAAGTTAGAGGATAAAGAAAGAGACGCTCATATCCAAACCGCGGCTCTGGAAAAACAAATTGCCGCAATGCAAGAAGACTTCGAGAGCGAAAAGAAAAGAGCCGAAGAATTGAGTCAAGAAAATGAGCGCTTGAAAAAGGAAGCGGAGGCCTTAAAGGTGAAAAAATCCTGGTGGAGTCTTTTCACTGGCAAATAAAGATCAGAATCAAGAGTCGCAGAGAAAAGCCCCCAGACACGGTGGCCTTTTCCTTTTCACCAGCACGACAAATTCTGACATCCTAAAAGCGCTTTTCTCTCGAAGGTTGTCAGCAAAGAAGGTGATGAAAAGTGAGTCAAGCTGAGAGTGAACAAAAGAGTAATTTTGTTCAGTCAAGAGAAACAGCAATGGACCATATATCTACTCTCTGCACTTGCATCCAAAAACATGCCCGCATATACTGAACGATATATCTCGCTAGAAAGATTTTGTTCAATGCCCGGTCAAGCTGCAATTTTGAAAGACAAGGATATCCAAAACATATTCCAAGTCATTCCGTCTCCTCGAAACAAACTTCTCTTTGCAATTGGCATATACACCGGGTTACGCATCGGCGAAATCGTCCGCCTCGAAACCGACCAGGTGATTACCGAGAACGGAACAGTCAGAAACAAACTGACTGTCAAACGCCTGAAGAAGCGCGGGACTGTCTACAGCGACATTCCCATTCACCCAAAACTAAGATCGTATATTCGAGAATACGCATTGTCGACAACACTTGGGACCTGGCTCTTCCCGTCCGACCGATCGGCAAGCGGCCATATCGAGCGCGTGCAAGGGCACTACATTCTGCGAAGCGCTTACGATGCACTTCGACTTGATGGAACCAAAACACATTCAATGCGCAGGACTTTTCTAACAACACTTAGTCGAATGGGTGTGCCACTACGCACGGTGCAAGAGATGTCTGGGCACTCTTCACTTTCACAACTGCAGGCGTATCTTGCAGTCGATCCGGAAGACACTCGCGATGCGGTGCATAGGCTGAAATATTAGGAATGATTTCAATGCAGTCGGTTTCCAAAACAAAATACTCAGAACTGGAAAAGGAAGTAATGCTGCTACTTGCAGCATGGGAATTGATTCTTGACCTGGTTAATTACGACAAACTTGAAATGGACTATTTCAAGGAAGGAACTGTGATGTTCCAAAATGATGCGCAAAGACGCTTATTTCACGTACTATTCGCAGATTTTTTATCAGCGCCACGATACGAAGCTTTCAGACCGGGCATGACCGAAAAGGACAAAACAGAAAGCTTTATGCGACTGCTCACAAGGGTGGTGGAAAAACCTTTACTCTCTACAGAAGTTAAGCCGTTGAAAAAGGCTATTGATAATATCGACAAGTTTTTTGGTGAGAAATTCGTCCTTAATGATATGTGGTTACCCACTATCGATCGACATGCCACCATCAAAATAGATCCGAAAACTCTTCTCTTGCTATGCGGTAATCATGTAAAACACAGTTTTTCTAGGCTAGAAATAGATGCGAGAGCTTTAGTCAAAGTGTTTAAGGAAAACGACATTGATATTGGCATAGACGAAGTATTCATGATACTTCCAGAGTTATTGGAGTGGTTTTTGATTGTTTACTATCAAAATGAGAAATCAATTGTCAATCTCTTGAACGAACTTCGCTGGGGACTTTATCGCTATATTCGTGAAGAATTCGAAAGAAGTTTCTTTTGGAAAGAGCCATATATGGGCGTAAGACAATACGGGTTCAATGTACCAAAGGAATGTGCGACTAGGATTGGTTCACATTGTTATTGGGAATTGATGAACGCCGTTCGACGTGAACCCAATTTCCCATTGTTTGAAAATCAACGTGCTTTGCGTTTGATTTTTGACTTTAAATCATAAGATAGCTTGCTGAGAGAAATGGGGCAGGCTCTCGAGCGCCTGCCCTTAAGTTCAGTTGATCAGTGAGTTCGCAATATTAGAGCCGTCCATACAGTTATCAGTGCGAATAACGCAATCAATTCTTGCATTTCAACCTCCTTGGTGTCAGCGTCGAGAATCCTATTCTCAATCGCCATGTAAGTGCTTACGAAGGCAGCCGTTACTGCCGTTGTTTGATAGTAGTCGCATACTCAAAAAGTCTATGCCAAAGAAAATCAGGGTATATAACGTATCCACAAACTCTGTAAAAGAAACTTTCTAGACAGTTTAATCGTATCCACTTATGTCGAAACCCAAAAAGTACAAGGACATTCACATTCGACTGACCGAATGGCAGTTGAAGGAAATTGACCATTTAGTCTTTAGATCAAAGAAGTTCAAAAGCAGAACCAGCTTCATTCGAGCAGCGATTACTTCTCAGCTGGAAGAGCAGAAGCGAGAAACTGTCCGTACGCAATTCCAACAAGTCATAGACTCTATAGGTCTTTTCCAAGACGAAGTAATCAGTGCCTTGCTTCTTTGTTGGCGTGCGGCAGCTGAAAGCATTGCAGTAGATCTTGAAATTCAGAGAAGAAATTTGCCTAACAACAGCGAGGAGGAAATAAGTAAGTTAAAAAGACTAGCCAAAGAACGCTCAAACAAGTGGGCCTCCGAATGGAAAGCAGCTTCGGCTATCGATCTAGCTGAACTGAAGCATTCTCCAAAGAAAACAAAAGTGAGAGCAACCAAACCGGTTGATGGACAGCAACTGATCGATAGCGCTGACATTAAAGAACATTATGAAATGGGACAGGCAACCAAAAAGAAAACACGGAAACCGCAGCAAAAGTAATACGCGAGCACGGCAGATCTAAGGAAAAATGCTGTACCTGGGCGGAAATACACAAAAAAAGGTTTTCGAATGTTTTACGCGCACCAAAGGCACCCAAGTGAAAGTAATTACTTAGCATCTGCTTTCCGCGCGAACATTAGCTTACTTTGGAAAACAATTAGCGGTTTTGACCTTTCAGATTGTGGTATATGAAGTCGTGCCCACTGAGCAAAACGGCTTCATCGATGAAAGATAGTAGCGACAATAAAGTCAAAGAAACATCCAGTTTCAGCGATAAAAAAACAACACAGCCTGCAGCCAAAGAAAAGAAGCCTGGCTTGACACTTTGGACCGGGTTAAATGAAGATGCAATCAAAGAACAGATAAGTATCGCACATGTGACGGCCATAGCTGCTCGTGCCGGGATTACTATCACAAAGGACAATCAGGATCAGGGCCATGATGGGCTTTTCAAGCTCGTCAAAAGTATCAATGGCAAGCAGCGAAACGGCGCCTTTCCTCTTGCGTTTCAATTGAAAGCGAGTTCAAGGCGGGTGTCAGTAAAGAAAAACGGCGATGTTACTTATCTGATGACGCCTGACGCTTATAACAAAATTGTCGACTACAACGCCGAAGCGGAAGGGGAACAAGGTGCAGGCGTGCCTTGCATTCTGATTGTTTGTTGGTTGCATGAAAAAGGTGACGACAACTGGGTAAATAGCGCTCAAGAAGCTCTAACACTGAAAAATTGCTGTTTCTGGAAATATCTTCCAGGTTCACTGAAACAAGTGGAAAACAACAAAACGGTTGCGCTGGATAAGCTCCTAACTCCCGAGGAGCTACTTAGAGTAATGAGGTTACGGGAAGAGAACAAAAAACTAGATGGCTGATGATCGCATTAATCTAGTAGAAATAGCGCACTTGATTTCATATCTTGAGCGAAACGGCTGGCGTGACGAATATAAGGATCAACACGTCCAAATTCTAGGAGGTTTCGACGATGATTCTGGTCAGCCGCTTAAAATCACAATTCCAAAAGACAAAAAATCAAGAAATTTTCAAATCCTTCTTACAGATGCTCTAGAAATGGTTAGTGCCGTTCAAAAGGAGGATTTATCGACTGTACTCGATTACGTAACAGGGGTATCTTACGATGTACTTTCTCTCCGAATTGAAACACCTGGGAATCGCCACACAATTTCGCTAAACTCCGCAGCGCAGATAGTACCAAATCTTAAACAGCTGATTGGATATGCTGCTACCGGGCTTAAATCTCCACAACCAGTGCATAACGGTCTTTCGAGTGCAGGCAAGCGAATGGTTGAAACTTGCCAGTTCGGTCAGACCTTTATTGGTAGCTATGGATTCACGGTGCAAGCTCCTATCAAGACTAGTTTTGCACCATCTACGGTGGCTTATTCTTCAGCAAGTATTGATGAAGACGAAGATGGTGATGATGATAATGAATTGGTTGCAAAGGTAGAAGCAGAATCAAAAATAGAAAAAATTCCTATGGAACGACGAGCCCTAATAAGACTGGTGCGCGGTTTAAAGTTCGTCAAAGAAGCTGAGGCAAACAAAAGTGTAGAACCAATTCTAGCCGGTTTTGAAGAAGGCTTAAGCGCAAATATGTGTGACGCACTCGCATCAATGCTTGAAGTTGACGAAAAACAGAATGCAAGATTCGAATATAGGTTTAGTTGGTCGCCAATCATCGAGGTTAAGGATAGAGCGTTTTCTGAATTAATTAGTCTGCCTCCTACTGCGGCGACCAGACTACGCTCGGCATCTAGTCAGATGAAGGTCTTTGAACACACACCGGAGACAGTTACGATAATTGGGTTGCCATCGAGACTTGAGAATAGAGAAGGTGAAAAAGAGAACGTCAGCGCCAGAGATTTTAATGGTGTCTTTGATGCATCAGATCTGGAGAAGCGCATAACTATAAAAATCCTTCGAGTCTTGGACGGCAAGCTTCCAGTCCCAGGTTTGACTTACATTGGAGTTTTTCTTGCGTCGAAGGAGCGAGCAGAAGCTTCTCAAGCATGGGATGCGGATAAGCTGATCCAAATTTCCGGAAGGCTCGAGAAAAAAGGAAGAGAATGGTATCTGCTTAATTCGCATAGTTTTCAGCTGATTCACACTCAAAAGGATGATTAGATCCTGACACGAATTTGACATCAGAAGTTGCAGATGTAAGCAACAACAAAATGTTGTGCATAAATGAAAAACTGAAGGAGCTTTCAGTTGGACAAAAAAGATCGCCTCATATTAAGTATACAAATTGCACAGCTGCTGGATGATCATATAGAAGAAGCAGACTTACCATCAGAGTGTGACCGTTTCGGTTTAAATTCTGGCGATGTTGCAGATGCAGATTCAAGCAAGCGTATGTATGTACGCAATCGTCTTGATAAATTGAGCGATTTCGATTTCTTAAATATGACAATTCAAATAGAAAAGTGCTATCCAGATTTTGGCATTCGAGAGTCGGCCAGAAAGCATCTAGATGCGGTTAGTGGTCCGAATATCTCCGATCTGTCTAGGAGGTTGATTATCGATGAATTGGAACATGTTGACCTTTTTGGAGACTACACCAAATTAGACGAAGATCTTGAGACTATGTGGCCAATTTCTGAACTAAATTCTCCATATCCGAGAGGCGGTTCTTTGAAAAAGTCTATTATTCAACACTGCATTAGAAATCCTGGAGACTGGGATAATACCTTTCTTTTGGACCAATTGGATATCATTGGCTGTTCAAGAACTTTATTTTTCGAATTCCTTGAAAAAGTTGTTCATCCAAATTCTAGGAGAAAAGAGAAACAGCAAAATTTGGTTGATGCAATTAATCAGCACCTGAAAAACGATGGTTACCATTTCATTCAAACAAGCTCTATATCAGGGTATCCAATATTCAAAATTGTTGCAGTCGGTGGAGGTGTAGCCGGTGCCCCCAAGAATTTGATCTTCGCAGCGGATGGTCCTAAGCCTGAAATTGTACTTTCAGACGCAATCAATAATGATATTCGCATTGTTAAAAACGCTGACAACTGCTTAGTTTACGACAGACCCATCGGAAGTAATGGTTTGTCGAAACAAGACATGCTCGATTGGTGGAAAGATCTCAAAGGCATTGAAAAAACTGACGAAGCTCGAAAAAATCTGGTTGAGCGCTTGTCAAAGTCACTTGCTTCCATTGGTGAAAGAAATTTGTTCTATTGCTATTACAAGATGTTCAAAGCAAGAGGTGATCATTTTCCTGCATTGGTTCCGCAAGTCTATCTTCATTATGATCCGTATACCATAAAACAATTGGGTGGTTTTTCTCGGCTTGCAAGACAGCGGATGGACTTTCTAATTCTCTTCAGTTCGTCAGTGAGAGTGGTCATAGAAGTCGATGGCTCACAACATTTTTCTGATGCTGGAATTGCTTCATTGAAACTGTATGCAGAAATGGTTGAAGCAGATAGAGATTTGAAATTAGCCGGCTATGAAATCTACAGGTTCGGAGCGAATGAACTGTGTGGCAAAGAATCAGAGAAAAAAATTCAAGAGTTTTTCAGTCGTCTTGTAAAAAAGCACGGAGTTTAAATGCGAGCTCTGACAAGGACCATGAGTAAAAGCCAGCTCCAGCGGGTATAACATACACTGCACAACATAATGTTTTTCCCAACCTTCGAATCGAGAGACTAGGACGAACAAAAAGTTTTTTCACTATCCGCATACGCATGATTTTCTGAAACGAAACGATTTTCGTATTCTTAGTCCTGACGCGCCGGACAATTACAGTTTTAATAACTCGTGGATTCATAATGATGACCACTTTTTAACTGCCTTTGAGCTGGAAGAAAAGGGAGTTGTTGAAGCAACTAGTAAACACCTAGAAGACATTCTCTACCTGGTGAAGGATATTCATGACGTTTATGGCTGGCTTTTACAAGATTTCGCAAAGAAACCGCCGCCACTGTCGAAAAGTAGCGTCCAAGCTGGCGGTAACTGCTTTATGGAATGTAGACGCCTACTTACGGTAGGAGTAATCACTCTATTGCGCGGACACGTGGGCGATTCTGCGATGTACGCTCGTCGCGCAATTGAATCGATGTGTTTTGCAGTAAGAGCTTGGTCTGACGACCGAGCTGCAAATGCGTGGCTAAATTTCCTCAAAAGCAAAACGGCTTCTAAGAAGTATAGAGATATGTTTCCCCTGATGAGGCTTTTGGGAGAATGGAAGGAGAATTTTCAAAACGGTCCTCGAGTATATGCTCAGTATGAATGGTTGTCGAATCAAGTTCATCCGACATATTCTTCTATGATGTTCGCTCAACGACGAGAGGAAGATGAAGAGGAAAAGGAGACTACTTTCAATTTAAGTTACTTCGATGCGGAAAACGGTCCCCACCTTTTAGCAACGATGTACTTCGAAATTTTGAGTACGCATCTTGCAATACTTTATTGTGTGGCAGAATACGTTCTTCAAAATGATGAATCCTACGCTCAGGAAATCTTCCTTCCTTTTTTAGATGGCACAAAAATCGAATACTTGATGCAACGAGAGCGCTGGAAAGACGCAATGACGACTATCGGCGGCAATGCGCCTCAAAAAGTCAACCGCGCGTCAATTGACCAAGCCGAACGCATTATCAACAACCTGAAATCAGTAGATAAGGCTGACTCTGAAAAATTGTGATTGCATAGCGAAAGCAGAGTTAAGAACCCTGTATCGCCAACCTACCTTGTCCGATAATGGCAATTATGTTCCTGAATGAAGTTTTGGGGTCAAATGTAATACCCAAAAGTTCGCGCAGTTTGATTGTGCCTCAGGAGTCAGTAAACAATTGCTGCTCTCTGTCTATCTGAATCCAAGGTGGCTCGGCACCTTCTCCTTCGCCTATTGTCAGGTCATGGTGTTCGAGATACGCAATCACTGTTCCGTGAGTAAAGTTAGCTACTAGACTGAAGAAAAGTTGTAGCGAATTACAAAGGTCATTTATGGCTTGTTGATCAGGACCATTCACAGTCGGCTCTATCCCATACGTCTGAAACCATGCCACATTCATCATTTGGTCAATCATATTGTTACGGTAAAGTGTGCCGCCATCATTGCTTGACTGCATGTGCCATCCGACGATAGTTTCATTTCGATTTTTTTCATGCAAATCAAGTTGGGTTTCAAAAGCCCTATTGATTGGGCCGCCATCATAGTGTGCAAGCAATTTGTCCCTAACGAATTTGGCTCGTTTCAAATAGTCAATGTGCTCACTGTCGGAAAGATGTTTTTCAAGCAAATTCCAGTAATCAACAAGTTCTTGTCGGCTTCGAATTATTTTCCACATCCTAGAGTTCGGATCGTTCTCATGCTTTTGGAGAGGTTCTATAACAACCTTAATAGCTTCCGCCGCAACGGCTGAATTCCAGCGCATGAAGTGCCAAAACAGGCCGCGGCAAATAACATCCAAATGAGCACTCTTTTGACGCATCCCAAGAATGAATTCAACTCCAGGCGATAGATTAATGTCATTCGCGATGCGCATAAGGCGCAGGATAAAGGGCCAATCTTTGGTTTTTCGAAGTCCATGCATATCAATTCCGGTCGAATTAAAGACCTTTGGCAATACAATTGGCTGTTGATCAAAGTTCATTTATTCCGCTCCAAAATTGTGAATGAAACAGATTTAGATACCGATGCGATTTTAAACTTCTTTTGCAGAAGTTGTTCCTTAGGAGAATGAGAGTGCCATCATGGACAACTGTTGGCAAAGGTATATGTCAAATGGGTATTAATTCAACAGTCATTCCGGAGCAACTCCATGCCATTAGACACCACGCACATAGAGACTTTGATAGAAGCCTACACCGAAGCAGCCGTTCAGGCTCAACGTTTCGCCGATAAGTACAGCAAAATCTACATTGAAGAGTCCAGGTTTTATAATGAACGAGCTGAAGAATTTCTTGCTCACGCTACAGCGGCTAAGGCGCTCGAGCTAGACCAATCCCTCCAGGACTTTGCTCTCTACGCCGCAGAACTTAAGAAACATGAT
>JYMV01015254.1_pt1 | contig 15441 bp, 10 predicted proteins | sample 338911 | NCBI WGS metagenome assembly JYMV01 (sample SAMN03354496, study PRJNA234377) | hydrothermal vent metagenome | biome: Deep sea; feature: Hydrothermal plumes at the Eastern Lau Spreading Center, Western Pacific Ocean; material: Seawater | place: Tonga | collected 2009 | depth 2000 m m
ATTTGGCATCGATATCTGCCGTGGCCGGGTTCTGCTGTTCGGTGAGCAGGTCGCCCCGGGATTTTTCTTTGTCCGCCATGAGGGAATTTATCCTTTATAGTCCCCCTTTAGAAAGGGGGATTCTTTATAGTGTGGAAAAGTAGCGGCGTGCCTCGGCCATGACCCTGGGCGCCAGGATCAGGGTCGAAATCATGGTGGGAAAAGCCATGACGGCATACACACCGTCTATAAGATTGATGACCATACCCAGAGAAACAGTCGCGCCCATAACAGCCGCTGAAATATAAAAATACTTATACGTTTTTTTCCATTTTGTACCGAAAAGGTAACCGGTGCACTTGGTTCCATAATACGACTGACTAAACATGGTGGTAATACTGAAGATGAGAATGCACAATAGTAAAATTCCTTTTCCCAAACCACCCAGTTCATGTGTGAATGCCATCGTTGTCATCGATACGCCATTCAGGCCATCATTTTCCCAGACACCAGAAAGTAAAATCACAAGTGCCGTAACTGTACAGATCACGATTGTATCAATAAACGGACCGGTCATGGCCACCAGGCCCTCCCGGACCGGTTCTTTTGTTTTTGCCGCCCCATGGGCCATGGCTTCTGTCCCCAGCCCTGCCTCGTTGGAAAATGCGGCCCGGCGCACACCCGTACGAATCACCTCGCCCACAGCGCCGCCCACAACAGCCTGCCCGGTAAAGGCGTCATAAAAGATCAAACTGAATATACCTGGAATCTCCGCGATGTTTTTTAACAGGACCAGAACACCAGCAAATAAATACAGCACCACCATGAACGGTACCAGCCGGCTGGCCACCAGCCCGATACGCTTAATGCCGCCAAAAATCACTCCAGCCACGACACAGGCGATGAGTACACCCACAACGGCATTGCCCAGTGTCTCATTACCTGCAAAAAGTCCACTCGGCTTAAAGAATTCCTCACGGATCGTTTGCGTCAACTGGTTGGCCTGAAAAATGGGTAAACACCCGATCAGCCCGGCCGCGCTGAAGATAATGGCCAGAGGCTTGAATTTGGAGCTCAACGCAGTTTCAATAACGTACATGGGGCCGCCCTGCACGTTGCCGCGGTCATCCTTGCCGCGGTATAAAACTGCTAATGTGCAGGTGAAAAATTTAGTGGACATACCCACAATCGCACTGACCCACATCCAGAATAATGCTCCCGGCCCACCCATATGGATGGCGATGGCCACACCGCTGATATTGCCCATCCCTACCGTGCTGGCCAGGGCACTGGACAAGGCCTGGAAATGGTTGATATCACCGGGGTCATCTTTTTCATCATATTTCCCAAGCAGAATATCAATTCCGTGTTTAAAATAGAGAAATGGTGTAAAACGGCAATAGATCGTAAAAAAAAGTCCGCCAAAAACGAGGAGCACCAGGAGCAAGGGTCCCCACATCATGTTGGCGAAATCTGCGGTTAATGATTCGAGGAAATTCAAGGTAAAACTTAAGGATTTAAAATCACACTAGCGCTCTTTGATAAGGGGTTTTTTTAGTCTGATAAAACTAAATTGTCGGGGGCAGAAGAATCTCAAGTGCTCAATGGTCAAAGAACGCTTGTCATCCTGCTCCGCCATTGGCGGATCAGGATGACAATGGTAATGGCTCAGGCGCTAGCCGGGACGGTCTTACCGAAGAACTTCAAAAATGCATAGGCCATGGTACACCCCACCAAAATGCTGATAAATACATTCACGCCGATTCCGGTCAGGAAATATCCGCCAATTAAAGCAATAGCTGCGCAAATAAGTGCGTAAGGCAACTGGGTACGGACATGATCAATATGATCCGCGCCGGAAGCCGTAGACGAAAGAATAGTGGTATCAGCAACGGGTGATGAATGGTCACCAAATACCGATCCGGATAACACCGCAGCAAAAGTGCTGATAAAAATCGGTGTCTGCACGATGGCGTTGGGATCACCCTGCATGAGCTGAATGGCCATGGGGACTGTTACCGGAACCAGTATCGACATGGTGGCCCAGGAAGATCCTGTGGCAAAACTGATCAATGCAGCTGTTACAAATGTGATGGGCGGCAGCAGCGCGGGTGTTAAAAAATTCTTCGTTGCTTCTACAATATATTCTGCAGTTTTGATCTCAGCACAAATATCGCCGATGGTCCAGGCCAGGATTAAAATAATACAGGCCAGGATCATGGAACGGGCACCTTCTATCCAGGCATCCATGGCATCACGCAGATTGAGCAGTCCGCGGATCATGGAGATACCGATGGCTACAAATCCAGACAGGAATGAACCCCATATGAGTGCAGTGTTTGCATCTGATGCAGTGATAATATTGATTAATGACCGCTTATCACCCGGATTTAAACCCTGTATTCCTGTTACAAATAAACCACCGATTGTTATAGCCAAAACAAGTACGATTGGTATCACTGCATTGCTCCAGTGGGATGTTACGCTGGCATCCATTTTTGCAACCAAAACCTTATCCATCATGGGCTGGGCGTTTTCTGATAGAACAGCTCCGGTTGTTTGTGCCCGTGTTTCTGCTTTCAGCATGGGCCCGAATTCTTTTTTCATAAATACAGTTAGAAAAAGAAAAACAATCGCCATGATGCAGTAAAAGGAATAAGGGATACTCTGCAGAAATGTCAGGTATGTACTTTGGGTAATCCCATGATTAGTATACGGCGCATCCAGCAGGCTCATTTGAAAAATGGACCAGGTACTGACCGCCGCCAGACTGGCAACGGGTGCTGCTGTTGAATCCACAAGGTATGACAATTTCTCCCTGGAGACTCTTACCTTATCTGTAAAAGGCCGCATCATATTCCCCACCAGTATCGAATTGGCATAATCATCAAAAAAGATGACCAGTCCCATCAAAGCTGTTAACAGCTGTCCCCGGAAATTGTTGGTGGCGTATTTCGACGCTGCGTGGATGACACCTTTCAAACTGCCGTTGGCAGACATGACGCCGATCAGCCCGCCAAAAGCCATGGTGAACATCAAAATTGCTGTATGAGTTTTGCTGCCAGCCAGGGAATTGACCAGATAATGATCCAGGGATGAGGAAATTCCGGACCAGAGCCCTCCAGTAATGAAACAGGCGCCAATGACAATGCCCAGGAACAATGACACATGTGCCTGTTTGGTGACCATGGCCAGGGTAATGGCCGTCAGCGGCGGCAGCAGGCTTATCCAGGAAGGTTCGATGGTTTTTGCAGCGCCTCCGCTGTTGGCAAATAAGAGTGTTCCAGCCGCCAGCATGAAAAGAATAAAAAGTATTTTACGCTGCATAAGGCACGAAAATTAGCCGTCAAACATCGTGTATGCAATGTCTCATCTTTATTTTCCACATACTTGTTTTCACCTTTTTATATCGAGAAATTCCAACCCTGAAATATGAAAAAACTCGATCTTTACCTCCTGCGCCAGTTTATTTCAATTCTGGGCATGTCCCTCCTGGGATTCCTGTGTGTATTCATCATTGTTGATCTCATCGAAAATATCGATCGCTATATTGACAACAAGATGCCCTGGAATATTGTGCTGCAGTATTACGGATACAGCCTGCCTTACTTTATCAATATCGCCTTACCCATGTCCATGATGATCGCTACGGTTTTCAGTATCGGCATGATGGCCAAACGCAATGAATGGACTGCCATGAAATCTGCCGGCATAAGCTTATACCGCTTAACAGCACCCTTGCTCATTTTTAGTATTCTGATCAGTCTTGTGTCATTTGAGTTCGATAATAAATACGTCAGCTGGGGTATGTCCATGCGTGGGGAAATCGAAAAAGAATACATGAAGAAAAAACCACGGCGGCGCAGCAAAAAAACCATCAAAGATGTTTTTATGCAGAAAGAGGAACACTATCATATTGCTATTGCAACGTATCATTCCCACAGCCGTAAAGCCAAAGGTATTACAATGATTACGTTTGCTGACAGTCTTATTCAGCAGCGCCTGGATGCCAAAAAAATGACCTGGATTGATTCTCTTGAATCCTGGGCAATATCTAATTATTCAATGCGCAATTTTGACGAGCACGGAGTTGAAAAGAAGGTCCATATTTCTGAACAGGATACGTTATTGAATCTTCATTTTTCACCGGATGATATCACCAGGAGTACTAAACACCCTGAAGAATTAAATTTTAATGAATTAAAAACAAGGATTGCCTATTTGCAAAGCAATGGTGTGGATGCGACACGCTGGGAAGTGCAGCGGCATTTCAAAGTGGCCTTTGCCTTTACCAATCTGATCGTTGTTTTATTTGGCATTCCCCTGGTGGTCATGAAACCGAAAAGCGGCGTGGCCTTCGGCGCCGGTGCCAGTTTTCTGGTTATCTTTTCCTATTATGCTTTTATAAAATTTGGACAATCACTGGGCATCAATGGTGTGCTGGAGCCGTTAACATCGGCATGGCTGGGAAATATTATATTTATTACTGGAGGATTACTGCTGCTCTTCAGCGTCCGGAAGTGATGTTTCCGCAGCTTCTTCAGAGCCTTCTTCACTTTATTCAGCACCCTCTTCTTCAGTACCTCCATCGGGTACAGGCGCCGGGCCGCCATCTAAATTCTTTGGTTTTGCTTTGCGGCTTTTGAAACTGGTTACAGTTAACTGCGTTGATAAATTGATACCTTTCATAGTATGAATCCAAATACCATTCCTGAATGCAAAACCGAAATCAAAAATTATCGGTCCTTTATGAAAACCAAAACCCAGGCCCAGCTCCTGAAAATTACTGCCGCCCCAGGCATAACCGATGCGTAAGGGGAATGCTGGAAATTTTGTCATTTCAATACCCATGGACCAGCGCCAGCCCTTATGGGAAAACATGGAATTTGAAAATCCGGTCCATAGATCAGAACTGATCAATATATCTTCCATATTATAGGAAATGCCCAGGCGGAAAATAGCCGGATAATCCATCTTGAATTCAGGCAGATTACCGTCTTTATCCAGGGGAACGTAAACAATTTGTTCGCTTGGATCATTGTTGGTAAACAAATTTGGATTAGATAATGTGCTGGCGTTTACAGAATCAATCGTATAGACATAACGGACAGCCATACTGTCGTTCAGTGCCTGGCCGGCCCAGGTAAAATGAAAAAGGTCATCATCGTTGCCATAGATATTATCGGCACCATCCAGAATATCTTTGGTCATGTTATCTTTATTCCAGGTGATGGAACCTATGGCATTAATCATGGAAAACCCAAAACGCCAGCCATTAATATCCCTGGATACCAATCCGAAATCCAAACCAATGCCTGAGCCGCCAATACCCTGCCGCAAATAATATACTCCCTGACCATAAAGTGCATCATTTGTCGTGACTAAATTGGCTGAACTGGAATCAGGATCAATGCCAAAGTAAAAGAGGCCCTGGAGGTATTTTAGAGTAAAACCTATGGACAATTGTTCATACGGCACGGCAAAGGTAAACGCTAATTCAGTTACACCCATCACTTCATAGTGCATGGTCATGTCGATGTCCGGATTGTCAGCATTGCCATCCAATACCAATTGCAATAATCCATAAGGTAAACGATAATTCTGCAATATAAGCATATTCGTTGTCAGCGCCATATTCCCAGATGAAAAATTCATTAAAGGTATTGGCAGGTGTAAATCCTGGAAATAATTCAGCCCGCCCCCTTCTTCCAATTCCTGCAGCAGAGCTGTTTTATTGTCAAAGTTTGGATCGCCTGGTTTTTCTCCCTTGGAATAAAGCGTATCACCGCTCAGCGCGTTTAAGTTAGCCAGGGATAAATAATTGCCCACAATTCCAAAATCAAATCCAAAGAGCTCTAGCATGAACGGTTTATCCTGCTGATAGGCTAACATGGCTGGATTGTAACCCACGGCAAAGATACCATCAGCAATGGTTGAATAAGCTCCGGCCATGGCCACGGATCGGGGATCCCGTTTGGATTGGCTGAATACAAATCCCACTAATAAAATCATTATAAAAATTGTGCGGCGGGCACTCATTTATTGAAGCCCTTGCCGTTAGAACGAATATCTGAACCAACACCAGCCATTTTTGCAGCACGGCTCCCGGTAACGGAGAAATACCAGCCGCTGATATCCTCTGTATCATATTTTCCGGCTTTTTCATTATATGAATCAGGATCACGGACACGAATGCGAATGCTGTCCGATTCAGTACTCGGTGTCCACGCCAATGAGTCTGCATTCTCTGCACCACTCCCGATCTCCCCCCACTCACTATCTGCAGGATTGCTGCCGATGGCATAATCCACATCTACAGTTGACACAGATCCATATGTTTTCCATTTGATCGTGTATTCCTCCCCGGATGTGAGCGTTTCACCGCCATTGGGATACAACATGATAATTTCATCGGGAGCCGATTCAAACATGCCGGTGCTGCTCAGGCGGAAGATTATGAATGTGCGGATGTCAATATAATCTTCTGATGTAAGATAAACGGATTTTCCATCGGTACCATTCAAGTGAAATCGAGGTGCTGTATAATGGTCACCATAATCCGTCAGCAGGAATAAGTCGTTTGTATCAATAACACTGGCATAGGAAATCACTCCGGGAGTGGCCACCTGTCCGGGATGGCCAATTGTCGATGTATCGCTGTAAAATTCGGCAGGTTCCGGCAAGATCACTTTCAGCAGCGTATCCACGTAGGAAATAACAGTATCTTTACCGGCTGGATTGTATTTAACCAGATACACGATGCCATCCACACAATCGCTGAAGTCATTCATGACAGAAAAGATGTACAAATCTGCAGCAGATGAATCCGGATTCAAGCGGGCACACTTATTGATAACATATAAACTGTCCGTAGCGCTCCAGCCTGGTTCCTGAACGGCCAGACTATCCCGAAAAATACTCAGCATCTCTTGCGTGGTATCCAGGGGAAATAAATTTTTATTCGATAGCAGAATTGATATTTCACCGCTTACGGGTATACTGTTGGTTACAGTGGAGGTCAATTCAGCATAAACCAAAGATGTTCGAATTCGGCTGCGCATATCGTGGGCCATTTCTGCAATGGGCGTTTCTGTAACAGAGATGAACGTCATGGGATCCATCCTGACTTCGAAGGGCGCCACCATGCGATACTGTCCGCCAATTGTGGCTCCGCCGATAATGGTACCCCGCCCATCAATTCTGGCCGCAGAACGAACAATCATAACTGCCGGGTTGAACGAAAGTAAATCAACGATCGTAGAAGTACCCTCTGATGGAGGAGTCGTAATGCTGTCTGTCCATGTTGCCGCGTCTGTGGTGGCATAGCTCAACACAGTCGTACCCAATTTACTCATGCGGATAATCGTACGCGTGCTGTCAGTCCCATAATCGCTGGGTTTGGCGATCGTGGCCCGGACTTCCACTGTTGATGAATCGCCCAGTGTATTAAAGCCAACCATATCCACATCCAACTGGACAGGAAGATCTATAGAGTTAATCATATCAAATTCAAACTTTACTCCTGTGAACGCCATCCCGGAAAATCCAGTGGGCATGCCGGCAATATTTTGAGTAGATGGCGGAAACGACTCAATAATGTTGGCTTCCAGCGATGCAAAATGGAGTTCCTGGACTGTGACGTTTATCGTCATATTTCCTAATTCAGAACCATCCAGTGGAATGTATGCCGTTTGCGCCCGTAACCGCGCTGTTAGATCGATAACCAATTTCGATAATGCGCTGTCTGCTCCTGCCGGATTTGAAAATGTATAACCATCGATCGGAAACGTTTTACTGTACGTTGCATAATCCCTGTATAATGCTGTATCCACTTTCACGGAATCCATACTTCCTGAAGGCGGAACAAAATTCCTGAAATTCATAATGAAGTCCATATAAAATGGATAGGTACTCTTGAGGTTGGAAATCACTATTTCATTAATCCCAAAAGATGTACCTGTCTTGAATAGACCTGAATATATCTCAACCGTGGATGGAAATGTTACCGGATCAAGTTCCGTGGGCATATCGTATTCTGCAATCTCTACCACTGCTTCATCCACACCGGCGATGCGGATGCGGATGGAAAAGTTGACTTGAATGAAATCACCCGCATTAACAATTAAGGTATCTGTATTATTTGGGTGTGGTGCTACATCAAAATCAAATAACATGCGTATTGATTCTTTTAATTGCTGGTCACCAATTGTTGTTGTCCTGGCAAATGTATCATCTTTTGATACTGTACTTTGTTCGTGATTAGCTAAAGTATCAGGAGCTATGCTGGAGCCCGTTAACATTATGAAACGAGCATCCGTCACATCCGTTAACATTCCATTATTCTTAATGGATGAAAAGAAATAACTGCTGTCAGTGCTGCCGTCATCTTGGATCATTACACCGGATACTTCCGTAATAAATTCCGGGAGTTCGCTTGCATCAATCTCTGGTAAGTCTATCTGTAAAGCGGGAAATGTTGTGTCAAAAGCAGCAACAATATCGTTCCACATTGACGCTAAAATTTGTTGATCGCTTGCAGGCGGAACTGTAAATGGAATACCATTTATATCAATAAGTAAACCGGGAGTAAATGGTATAGATACATTTATAACCGTGTCCACTACAACTGCTAAACTGGGCGAATTTGTTGGCGTTCCTGCATAGACAACTTCAGCACCCACTGGTATTTCCAGATACGAAGCGTCAATGGCTGTTTTGGGTAGTGTATCCTCAAATACCAGCTGCATACCCAAGGAATCAGCGGTTGGAAAGATTTGTTTATTATCCACGATGCCATCGAGTTTATACTTTTCTTGAACGAGGGGAAATTTCAGATCAATAAACCAGGTGGGTGTCTCAAAATCAGAAGGACTTTCAAAATCACAACTGCTTACAGCCATGAAGGATACAATGATCAATAAAATAGATATAAATCTCTTTAGACGAAAAATTGTCAACCTCGGATTGCGAACGCTCTTCATATGGGAAAGGGAAATTCATTCATTTTGAGCATTCTTACTATAAAAAAATCCACATTATTTAATGCGGATTTTCTAAACATATAAATTCCAAAAAACGGTCAGTAGCGGTATTCTTTCTTTTTATAGGGACCATTTTTATCGATATCCACATACGCAGCCTGGTCCGCAGTCATTTCAGTCAGCGTTACACCCAGTTTATCCAGATGCAAGCGTGCCACTTCCTCATCCAATTCCTTGGGTAACAAATATACGCCTGTTTCCGGCCTGTCTTTTACCAAGGCAATTTGCGCCAGTACCTGATTGGTAAATGAATTCGACATAACAAAGCTTGGATGACCGGTTGCGCAACCGAGATTCACCAGGCGACCTTCAGCCAGGATGAAAATCTGTTTACCATCAGCAAATGTGTAACGGTCGACTTGCGGTTTAATGATTTCCTTTTTGATCGAAGCGTCACTATTCAGCGCACTTATCTGAATTTCGTTGTCAAAATGTCCAATATTGCAAACGATGGCCTGGTCCTTCATACCTTTCATATACTCGAGAGTGATGATATCTTTATTAGCTTCCGGCAAGGCCTGTTCCACCGTCTTGACTTCATAGCCCTCCATGGCAGCCTGCAGTGCACAAATAGGATCCACTTCAGATACCATTACTCGAGCGCCAAAACCGCGCATGGACTGGGCACAGCCTTTCCCAACATCACCATAGCCGCAGACCATAACCACTTTTCCGGCGATCATCACATCGGTTGCCCGTTTAATTCCATCGGCCAATGATTCACGGTTGCCATAAATATTATCAAATTTTGATTTGGTGACAGAATCATTCACATTATAAACAGGAAATAATAGTGTGCCATCTTTTTCCATCTGTTCCAAGCGATGTACACCTGTGGTTGTTTCTTCAGAACAACCAATGACATTTTTTGCTACTTTATGCCAATGCTGATTATCTTTTTCCAACACATCCCTTAATAGATTTTCAATGACTATTTCTTCCTCGACTTCAGTTTCAATCGCAGGTGCTGCACCGTGTTCTGTCACGTGATCTTCAAGTTGATATCCTTTATGAATAAGTAATGTGGCATCGCCGCCATCATCCACGATCAGATCAGGGCCGCTGCCGTCAGGGAAAGTCAAGGCCTGCAATGTGCACCACCAATATTCTTCCAACGATTCCCCTTTCCAGGCAAATACGGGCACGCCGGAATCTGCTATGGCCGCTGCCGCGTGGTCTTGCGTGGAAAATATATTGCACGAGGCCCAGCGAATATCTGCACCCAGAGCATTTAATGTTTCGATCAAAATTGCTGTTTCAATCGTCATATGCAGTGAACCGGATAATTTCAATCCTTTCAGAGGCTGCTCTGCGCCATATTTCTCTCTGGATGCCATGAGTCCCGGCATTTCTTTTTCAGAAACAGAAATGGATTTTCGCCCGGCTTCGGCTAAACCGATGTCCGCAACTTTATATGGTATATTTTCAATAAGGGAAGTACTCACAAAATCTCCGTAGCTTAAATAAGGTTGTGTAAATCGTTTATTTTCTCTGTTTTTTCCCAGGTGAATTCATCACCGATCCGCCCAAAATGACCATACGCGGCTGTTTTGCGGTAGCGGGGCTTTTTCAGATCTAGATGCTGAATGATACCCGCTGGCTTGAGCGGAAATAATTCCCGCACTGCTTTTGTTAACGCGCCATCATCCAGTTTTCCCGTACCAAATGTTTTTACATAGAAGGATGTCGGTTCAGCCACGCCGATACTGTAAGAAATCTGTATCTCACATTTTTCCGCCAGTTCTGCGGCAACAATATTTTTGGCAATATAGCGGGCCATGTATGTAGCCGAGCGGTCCACTTTAGAAGGATCCTTCCCCGAAAATGCTCCACCGCCATGGGGTGCGTAACCGCCATAGGTATCCACAATAATCTTGCGCCCGGTTAAGCCTGTGTCCGTTGCCGGACCGCCGTAAACAAAGCGTCCAGTACCATTCACGATGAATTCTTCATCGTAAGCAATTCCGTATTTATCCAGTACAGGTTTAATGATCTGTGCGATGACTTCTGTTTCAACAAATTCATGTTCTTTTGCCTCAGTACCTTTTTCAACGAGCATATCATCATGCTGCGTGGCAATGACCGCTTTGGTCACTTTGAGTGGTTTGGAACTGTTGTATTCCACTGTCACTTGTGATTTTCCATCGGGGCGGATCCAGGGCATAATGCCCTCTTTCCGCATTTTCGCCAGCCGTTCTGTTAGGCGATGGGCTAAATGGATGGGTAAGGGCATCAATTCCGGTGTTTCATTGCAGGCAAAACCAAACATTAAACCCTGGTCACCAGCACCCTGTTCGGCATGCAGACCGGTACCTTCATCTACACCTTGCGATATTTCAGGGCTTTGAGCATCCAGGCAGGAGATCACTTTTACCTGCTGTTTATCCATGCCATAGGCTTCATCTATATAGCCGATTTCAGCCAGTGTATCTTTTACTATATTTTCCACCTGGACAAAACCATTCGTTGTCACTTCCCCTGAAACGACTACTAATCCTGTTGTGGCTAATGTTTCACAGGCCACCCTGGAATTAGGATCCTGTTTCAATAGATTATCTAAAATTGCGTCGGAAATAGCATCGCAGACTTTGTCCGGATGGCCTTCAGTAACTGATTCCGATGTAAATAAATGATTGTTCATAAATAGCTTATTTTTCCATTTTTGGGACGGAAATTTACCTTGCTTGTGCAATTTAGTCCAACACCCATGAGTCGCTAAATTATTGTAAAAAGATTATGTTGATACGTTTTAAGAATTAAGCCGGAGTGATCAGTGGGTGATCATTTTTTCCTTTACCTTTTTTACCCGGACTATCATTTTATCCACAGCCCTGTCAATTGACTTGGTTAGATTGTCCGTTGTTTCCTTCACATTCAATTTATGTGCCGGCAAAGATAAATTTAACTCAGTTGTGTATGAATTATTCTCATGGAGTAAAATGATCTGACATTGCGTAATGCGGTCAAATACTTTGTGCAACCGCTGAACTTCTAGTTCTGCATAGGAGCGTAAGTTATCGGGAGCATGGAAATGGCGGGCTGTAAATTCAATCAGCATAAATTTCCTCCTTCTAATTGCTGTTAATCTAAGACAGGTCCGGCTTTATGTACAGCAGGATCATCAATATCATATTGTGAAAAATTCTGATGAAATTTTTCAACTAACTGTTTGGCTGTTTTATGGTATTCTTCTTCATTTTCCCAGGCGTGAGTCGGCAGCAGTAAATCTTCACCAATCCCATTGAGCGCTGTGGGGATTTGAAATCCGAAGTATACATCTTCCGTGAAATCTGACTGTTCGATACTGCCGTCAAGAATCATATAAATAATTTGACGAGTAACGGGCAGACTGATCCGTTTTGCCCCGGAACTGGCATTCGCTCCGATCCAACCTGTGTTTACCAGAAAGCACGGTACATTATATTCATTCATCTTTTCACGGAGCAGTTCTGCGTAGCGCAACGGATGTAATGTCAAAAATGGTCCCCCATAACAGGGAGAAAATGTGGCGGTGGGTTCCGTGACTCCTCTTTCCGTACCGGCCACCTTGGCAGTATATCCACTGATGAAATGATACATGGCCTGTTCAGGTGTGAGTTTTGATACGGGAGGCAATACGCCATAAGCGTCACAGGTTAGAAAAATAATGGTTTTTGGATGATCCCCCATGCTTGCTTTACCCATCGCACCCAGTGAATTATCAATGAAATGAATGGGATAACAGATGCGCGTATTTTCAGTTTTTGTACGATCAGTAAAATCAATTTCCTTTGTTTCACTGTCATACACAACATTTTCTGCCAGCGCGCCATGGCGAATGGCATTATAGATCTCCGGTTCATGTTCCGGATTAAGATCAATAGCCTTGGCATAACAGCCACCTTCAAAATTGAAGATACCATTATCCGACCAGCCATGTTCATCATCACCGATTAACGGTCTTTTAGAATCTGTACTTAACGTGGTCTTGCCCGTACCAGATAATCCAAAAAACAATGCTGTATTGCTTCCATCCGGATCCACGTTGGCCGAACAATGCATGGACAGCACACCTTTCAACGGCAGGTAATAATGCATAATGGAAAAAATACCTTTTTTCATTTCACCGCCGTATTCTGTGCCACCGATGATAGCCACCCGTTTTTCAAGATTGAAAATAATAAATGTTTCTGAATTCAGGCCGTGTTCTTCCCATTTTTCATCAAATACACTGGAGGCGTTAATGATTGTGAAATCGGGCTCAAAGCCTTCCAGTTCGTTTGCTTCCGGGCGAATAAACATATTATTAACAAAAATAGACTGCCAGGCCTTGCGGGCTATCATGCGCACGTTTAAACGGTATTCCTTGTCCGCCCCGCAGAAGCCGTCAAACACATATGCGCCATTGCCATCCTCATTAGCTTCGTAATGATCTTTGACCTTTTCGAAAAGTTCATCAAATACGGCTTCATCCACGTGACGATTCACCGGGCCGATCCAGAGGTTATCCTTGGAAAAATCTTCTTTTACGAAAAACTTATCATTGGGGCTGCGGCCGGTATATTTCCCTGTATCGACCATCAAAACACCGCGCATACCGATTTCACCTTCTCCGTTGTCCACCGCATCTGCGATCAATTGTTCAACAGGCAGGTTTCTTTTAATATTTCCAATATCACCAATATTCAAGTATTCAAACACGAGTCATTTTCCTTATTCTCCGTGGGGGTGGGCTTTTTTATATATTTTTTTCATTTTTTCTTGCTGGATTTGAGTATATATCTGTGTTGAGCTTAAACTCGAATGACCAAGCAATTCTTGTAAGGATCTAATATCTATTGTTTGGTCATTCTTAATATTATTGATCATATGGGTTGCAAACGAATGACGCAATGAATGTGGCCCTAAAGATGTACCCTCGGCAACTTGTTTTATATATTTTGTTACTTGACGTTGAATTGTCCGACTGGAAAGCCTTTTATCCTTTAAATTTACAAAACAAGGTACATTTGGATCAGAGGTTTTTAAGTTAATTCCTCTTTCTTTCAAATAATTATCAAGGACCTTTCCAGATTTTTTACCATAAGGTATAATTCTTTCTTTATTACCCTTGCCAATTACTTTTACTACTCCTCCTTCATGTTCATTTTTTTTATTATAATCGGGTTTAAAATCGCCAAGATTCAAACTTACCAATTCGCTCAAACGTATTCCTGTGCTGTAAAATAGCTCTAATATGGCTTTATCACGTTTACCTTTAATAGTATCAGGCGGACAATTCATTAATTCCTCAATCATTTTTTCAGGAATAATTGTAGGTAACTTTTTTGGTGTTTTAGGTGTTTTTATTACTGCAGCTATATTGACATTAATTACACCATTTTTTTGCAAATATTTACAAAGTGACTTAATAGTGGCAAGTCTGCGAGCAACGGTCCGGCTGCTAAGGCCTTCCTCAAATTCCTTACCAAGGAAATGCCGGATAGTATAACGATCAATGGTATCGAAAGCCCATTGCGGATCATTTGTATATGTTTTCATGAAATGATCAAAGCGGTTTAAATCGTTGGTGTACGATTTTATCGTATGGGCAGAATACCCTTTTTCCTTCTCTGCATATAAAATGAAATCTGTGATATGCTTATTCGGTTCAGCCATAATGAGTTTCCAAATGTTCGATCATTGTCTGCATATCATTTGGCAGTTCAGCAGTAAAATTAACTATTTCTCCGGATACAGGATGGTTAAATGATAAATGTTGAGCATGGAGAGCATGGCGGCCCATTTTTTTCAGTAACAGTTTTATATCCCGTTGAACTTCCGGTAAAAAACCCTTAGTACGATTGAGTCCGCCGTTGTATTTCTCATCATGCACAATGGGATGATTCACATGAGCCGCATGGACACGAAGCTGGTGTGTCCGACCTGTTTTGGGATAAAATTCAACAACACTCATATAGCGATATTCATGCAGCACTTTAAATTGGGTTACCGCTGTTCGCCCGCTATCGTTAACGCAATAAGTTGTTGGATTTTTACGGCTGCGTTTCAAGGGTACATCAATACTGCCCTCCTTATCATTCCATACTCCCCATGTTATACCAACGTACGTTTTTGCAACCGTTCGATCTTGAAATTGTTCAGCAATATTTCTATGAGCTTTATTAGTCTTGGCAACCACCATGACACCGGACGTATCCTGATCGAGCCGATGCACAATTCCGGGACGTAAAGAATCATTAACAGAAGACAGATCCTGGCAGTGGTATTTCAATCCATGGACGAGTGTCCCTGTGTAATTGCCGGTGCCCGGATGGACAACCAACCCCGCCGATTTATTAATGATGATAATATCACCATCTTCATACAGAATATCCAGTGGTATGGCTTCAGGCGTAATTGCATCCATTGCAGGCTCGAGCTCCAGCGGCTGCGCAATAAT
>JYMV01008941.1_pt1 | contig 15439 bp, 4 predicted proteins | sample 338911 | NCBI WGS metagenome assembly JYMV01 (sample SAMN03354496, study PRJNA234377) | hydrothermal vent metagenome | biome: Deep sea; feature: Hydrothermal plumes at the Eastern Lau Spreading Center, Western Pacific Ocean; material: Seawater | place: Tonga | collected 2009 | depth 2000 m m
AGATGTGTACTTGATACAACAGTATGTGATAAAATTTGTCGGTGACTTGCGACAGGTCTGTGGTTTTCTCTGGGTACACCGGATTCCACCACCAATAAAACTGATCGCCACGATATAACTGAAATATTGTTGAAAGTAGCGTTGAACACCTTAACCTAAAAAAGCAAAACCTCAGTGATTTTTTATAACACATATGTTGTTCCATTTGATTCCACTCACAGTGAAATATTATAGGATGCAGTTTCTGATCTTTAAGATATATTTTGATTGATATATGGTTAACTTAATGGAGGCATTGTAGTGGAGTATAATAAACACATACTGTTGACGATATTCAACATACTTCTGGTTGCAAATAATCAATTGAGTTTTTTTAATACACAACATCATCAGCTGTTCAGTTATCTCTCATTGTTTGTCTTCTATAGTGAATGGACTTAAACGGAACAACGTGCATGTTATGTATTAATTAAGTGAGAGAAATGTCAATATATTATATATATTTTTAGGCCTCGCCAAGGATAGTCTAACAGAACTTGCTAAGAAAGGAGAAAAGTATGACTTTGTTTTCATTGATGCTGACAAAGTTGGTTATTGTGATTATTTCAATGTGAGTTTACTTACATATAATAACTACATGTAGTTGTATAATATTTAAGTCAAGAGGGAGATTTGGAAATATTGTTGTGCAGAATTGACGTCTTATACAGCGCAATCATTGATGTGATTTACAAATGTATTAACAATAAGGGATGTCGTGGCCGTGCTCGGGTTGGTTTTGCTTTTTTATCTACCTATGTAACCAGTGTACCACCAGATAATTGGGAGTTCGACCAAATGTCAGTTATATCGTGTCGGTCAGTTTTGTCGGTAGAGTCCAACGTAAACCACCGCCTTGCTTCAAGTCATTTTTATCAAACACGGTTATATCGAACACATCTCATATTTTCCCCACAGTATTAGACCATCAACTACAAAAATCTTTGGAATCGTATGACCCGAAACATTATTAAGAATTCTGAGAAAGTTAATATTTTTAAACATATCCAGCTAGTTGTTTTTTTGTTTTTGTTTTTTCTCTTTTTATGGAAGCGTTCCTTTCTTGATACTTGACGAATAGTTTTTGCCAAAGGGAATAGAAAAAATAATATCATTTTAACACTTAGCTAAAAATTATACAAATGTAGGTGAGATCTAACATACTTTCTGTCTCGAATAGGATGCGAGTCCAAAATATGACAAGAACCAATTATGTCTTAAGCAAGGTTTGCGCTTTTTGTATTGATTGTTTTGCAATACAAAGATTACGACTAACACATGACAGGTTTTACCACAAGATCATCGCACATAATAACAAACAAAGGCAAATGAACGCAATTATGCCAATGGTGTCTGCAATTGATTATTTACAAGTATATTTTTGTCATTGCTAATGAATATTTTAATTCTAATTTGTTAAAGATATGCTTCAATGATTTATTGGCTCCTGGAGGTACCATTGCAATGGACAATGCTTTGTTTGGAGGAAAACCATACTTGTCTGACACACCTCCAAATGAAGGGGTTACCAAGTTTAATGATATGATAGTCACTAGAGATGATATTTACTACGTAAGTATAATGTAAATAGAACAGAAAAATAGTTAAAGTTTGGTCAGAGATCAAAGCATTTGACTTTCTTACACTACTCTACCTCCTTCAATATTGACAGAACGTCTGCAGATTCTCATTACACAATTTCTTTCGTCAAGAAGCATGTTACACTCCGGTTCATCTGATTAGTTAGTAAAATATCACACTGATACACGGTATAAATACATCCACGATATCATTCTGAAATTGGTGGACTCTCTATTGACAAATATATATGTCATGTTTGTGTGGTTGAGTTTTCCAACAAAACATCCGCATCCCAATCACTATGAATTGTTACAATTACTTGTATTTATATTCTTATCAAACGGAATGTATCCATGGGCCCTAGGAAGATATAAAGATGTCTCAAGCCAGGACCTGGATATCCAACGTCATATGTCGTGGTTTTGTATTTGTGTTCAGTGAATCAAGATGCAAGGTAATTGTTCGCATTGTTGATATTGGTAGATTTGTTGACCATCTCTGTTTAAACATTCTTTTCATAATGTTTAGTTTGAATTTTCGATGTATCAGATGATGCCATGTGGCCTACTGGTCATCTATATAAGTTGAGCCATGGGAACGGTCACCAGTACCAAGTAAGAAAGCTTAAATATACCAAACGGGTAATCAGAACAGACAACAACACAATGACCCAAAGAAAAAGGACAAACAATGATCTACAAAACTCTAAAGTATGATAATATATACTATCTATACTTACAACGATAAAATCATTTTTCTATTCTGAATTTATGGTCTGGTATATGTATATATACAACTACTGGTATGTGTATTGTAGGTCTTAATGCCAATTAGAGATGGAGTCATGCTAATTAGACGTAAAGAAGATATGAATGGATCCTAAGATTGTGACATTGGTTTTTATTGAATAATTGTCATGTAAATTTTATTGACAAATGATAAGCTGTACCAATAAATGAATCCAAATACTTTGGTAAATAAAATAATTGTTTCTAATATCTACAAATGGGAAACAGATGCATGTCTTGGGACCATCTGTACGTGACACCCAAAATAAATCTGGTCTTGTTTGTATGTGACCATCAAATGACAATGTATCTTCAGTTTGTAATTGGTTATTTCAATAGTGTCCAAGAAAGTACTTATATATTTTACCACAGATTGTGGCGAAACGTTATCATTATATTTTTTTCACACACAAAAAATGTCCCTTCCAATGTTCATCATCTGTTTTTAATATTCTTTAATCGGTTTGCAAAGAAGTTGAGATAATTGCTTTAAATAAACACCTTTCGGGTGGAGGATTCATCACAAACCTGCTAATCCACTACATCAAGCGATTCCAGGAAACTAATGTATAAGCAATTATGCGTCTATCGTGTCTACAAAACGGCAGGTTGGGCATTGATAGAGAGCTTTATCCACCTTATGGCCGAGGGGGCCAATATATAGTTTTATGTTTTTTATTGAAAAATGTTTTATTCATCTCTCATCGTGATTTGAAGCCACACCGTCGATACACCTTGTATTTCACTCCTCAATACAACACAACCTCGTATTGAGCAGATAAATCTACAGTACAGTATTAAACAGACGCTTGTCCTTGTGTAAGCGAAACATGTCCTGTTTTTAAACTTAGATAAAAAAAACATAGTACCCTGGTACTGTGCAATAACTATTGGTAGAAGAAAAGTTTTAAGATACTAGAGGGGTAATCAGAAACCGTAAATATCGAAAGGGAAAGACAATGAAAATGGCCAAAAGAAAATAGAGAATAAGACAATAATTACTGTCATATGATTATAAACGTATAATATCGTTTTTCTAGCAATAACTAATTTCTATATATCAAACCAGCAAAATGTTTTTATCACGGCAGGAAATATACATTTATTTGAAGAACTTGATCTTGTTCGCAAGAAGAGTTTGAAGATACCAAAGGGGCAATCAAAATCCGTATATCGAAGAAGAACAGACAACACAATGGCCAAAAGAAAAAGTACAAAAGACGAACCCCACTAAAAACCGGGGATGAACTCAGGTGCTCCGGAAGCAGTTTCTGCTCTACTAGTGGCACCCGTCGTGTTAATCTAGTTACAAACCCGGTAATAAGTCGTGAATGAGGAAAGGACCGGGAATTGCTATATATATAAAAGTAAGACGTGTTATAACGGAACTGGCTTCTGTGCGTTACTGGAACTTTATTGTTTTATTGCCGGTCTCTTATGACGGCAATTGTGAAACTGAAAACGGTTGCTTTTCCCATCATATCTTTGAAAATGATTATAGCCAGTATGATCTACGAAGCAATCACAGTGTAATGGGCCACATGATTGTATGCTGTCATTGTTCTCTTTGTTTCTTTGTTTAGTATCAGCGTTGCTGTCTTCTGAATCCAAGTCTGTTATGGAAACTATGTTGTTCTTGACAAGTTTAGATCCGATTGTATTTACTTGTTTGTCCTTATGTACAAAAGCCATCCATAAAGCATAAGATATTGTACTACCAAGAATCCCCGTCGAAATTCCAATAAGACAGCTCCAAATTTTATAATCTTGTTTGTCTGGCTGTCGTAAACGGCTAATGTGGCAAAAACATTCAGTGTAGTCGAGATCAGTACATACCTAGAAAACAAATCATACTGTTATCAAATACAAATACATGCTTTATTGAGATAATGTTTGTTTACGTCGAATGGTAATCAGTATCTCTATTCCCACTTTCTTAAATATGTATATTATCATTTGAGGTTGAAGGTACATGCGAACATGCTTTTGTTTAATTCATGCATGCATCAATATCTTTTACAATTGCAAATATATGACAATGTAACATTTTAATACGTCAAATGTACACTCTGTATTACACTTTTAACCATATAAGTGAAACAATGGAATCAATTTAAAACGTTTGTGTCTTTACGCTATATGTTCCGTGTTGTCATGTCCGTTATGATTTCTGCATGGAAACGATGTTCGATTCGTCTTTACCTCCAGTAGCTTGTTTGTGGGTTCTTCCCCGGTTTTTGATGGGGTCCACGTTGGTCATCTTTTTAGTTTTCAGTGTTGTATTTTTGCTTTGTTTATCATCGTCCTGTGCCATGTGTGTCCTATGTTCCTAGTTTCTCTGGATTGTTTAGTTGTGATTGCCCCTTCGGTTTTCGCTAACGTTTATTTATCGTTATCGAATCAGATCATTACTTTGATGCCACAAATGAAGACAAATGTGTGACAAATAAATCATATAAATGCCCAAGAGTTTCGAATGTGTCGATACAAATCCCAGTTCTGTTAATTTCTGTGTATTCACACACGTCTCCATACCAATGACCAGGACAATCACATGTATATCCGCCATATTGACTTCTGCAAAGCCCACCATTCAAACACGGTTGACAATGATCTATCCCTTAAAACAGGTAACAAATACATGAAATATAATTGGTTCTACATTGTATAACTAATAAGATGTATATGACAACAATTACATCACGAAGAATAAATATTTATGTATTGCGTTCAATATTCTTTACGACAACCTTGCTCCCCAAATTATCTATTATAGTTGGCGTATGTAGAACACTAGCATGACCGCATCATTTAAATAAGAGGGGAGATTTAGCGAGTATAAATCCAGTTCAACCTGACATTTATATAGAAGTGCCTGTAACAGGTCAGGAGAGTGAGTGGTCATGTATGTGTGTGTGATAGGGTATAAAACCACTAATACATTTAAGGTTTTCTACCACATTTGTCTACCTGGCCATTTTGCCTGAAGTTTAACCTTTCCAACACCATATATTTTCTAAAACCTACAGGATTCCTCTACATTCACATCATGGGATGTTTAAAGTTTTGCAGTGAAATGCCATGCTCTGGGACATCCCCTACTCTTAACAATAGCAAAGTCATTCCTCCCGGAATTTCAATATTTATAGGTCGTGCATTAATACCTCCATATAGGATTAAAATACAACTAAATGCAACCACATTTGGGCTCAAAATAATCCTGATATATTAACCCTCAATTACTAATTTTGTTTATGACATTACATTGAATATTTTTCAAAATACAACGAAGTGAAAGGAGCTATTTTCTTTAAAGAGGACTACTTATGTTCTTAGCTCTGATTTGTGAATTAGTGGTTTGACACCTAAAGTATATTTTGCCTCTGTTTCTACGTTTTCGCTATTTAATATTACAACTGGTGTGGCGTGGTATTTTCATTATTCAATATTACAACTGGTGTGGCGTGGTATTTTCATTATTCAATATTACAACTGGTGTGTGGCGTGGTATTTTCATTATTCAATATTACAACTGGTGTGGCGTGGTATTCTCATTACTCAATATTACAACTGGTGTCGCGTGGTATTGTCATTATTTTCATTTTATTATAATAGAAATAATATAAATAATAATTTGACGTCAAAATACACAATCCATTCTATTTTACTATGTTTATTGTGTGAACTATTATTACAACTTTAAATTAGTAGCATTTCAAAAATTTAATTGACTAAAGAGTTGAAATAAGATTAAATTCAACAATTCCAGAAATGTTCTCTTTGTATCGTAAATCATAGTAAGCAATATCAATTCCATGAATATGAAAATTATCGCTGTATGTGGACGTTTTCCATTTACTTGTTAGTATTTCGCACCTCGAGTACCACAATTACAATACATCAAATAATATTTGTTATGCCAATGATGGACTCTGTTTAAAAAAGTCAACATACACGTTACTACTTACATATTTCGCAGTTATCTCCTCTTGAATCATTTTTACATCGGCAGCTGTAGCCATTTATTAAGTCAATACATGTACCATTATGTAGACATGGGTCACTATTACATTCGTCTATATCTGTAATGTGTATAATCAATCCATTAAGATCCATTAACATCTAACATATCCCGTATACGATCATGTCAAGGGTTGTATTTCAACCAAACAACGAGATAGCAAAATATTGATACAGTGTAGAGCATATTGGTTTCCGCAAAATAATGAGGGCTTCCGAATGTTTTACAACCAAAAATGTCAGACTTTATTGAAAAACATAGTTTCAATATATTAGTCACTTTAAATTGTCCATAAAATATAATCTGTGGCTTCTCCTTGGTTTATAATGACACAACGTAAACTGGAAAGTTAATTCTCACTCGACTTTGCCATGTTTAACGTTAAACTAAGCACACGTTAAGAGCTGTTCGTCGGATCGGACAATATACCCTAACTGTGTTACATATGATTAGAATGACAGAGTATGTAACTGTTGTCTAACGCCAAGAAAACACATTTTTTCATCTACAGCATGCCGAAAACAAGTTGCTCCTCGGTGACATGAAGATGACGTCCGATGTTCGGGCTTAGCGGTGAAGCAGCAAATACCAAGCTTATGGTCTTTGGTTGGACCCGACAGAGACCCAAAATCACACTTGAGACAAGCATGTGATTAGACGGTCAAAGGTGAATTAAACACTGCCGAAATTGTTCTAGTAAGATTGTGTTTAGATGTTAATTGCTCGTCAAAACCATTTTAGAAACACTTAAGTTTATTTTGATTGTGTAATAATTGAGCATGTCCCTAAGAACAAACATCCCAATTTTTAATCTAACCTCATGTCTAATTGTCACAGTTACTTTTTCTGTGATATATACTAATGTTGTGAAGTAGACAAAGCAAAGATATTTTATGGTCTTGACTGGTTCTTCAAAAAATAAATATTGGAATTCGAGAATTGCATACATTTTTTCCTGTTCTATATCATATTCGAGTTGTAAAGAGAGCTGTAAGATAGTCATTATTCAAAGTGTGGAATGTACAAAACAACATTCAAGTTCCTATATACCATACGCCTTTCACGGTGGTCAAAGTTTTCATAAACGATTTATTAAGTTTTATTTTCTCTTTTACCAATCAAAACGTGTTTGTTTGTATTTGTGGCAGGTCATTGCATTTTGGAGTACACTTGTTTCTTAAATAAATAAAACCGACTACCACGATATACTAAAATAGCATTAAAAGTAATGTTACACAATGTTATACATCATCAAACTGGATATTCGGCATTAACGTTATTAGCTACTGCAATGTGTGTACCTATTTGGCATTGAACACCAGTGAACCCTGGGAGACATGAACATGTCCAGGACGCTATGCCATCTACACAGGTTCCATTATTAATACATGGATTACTGTGGCATTCATCTATATCTGAAACGAAAAGTTTAGAATTGTTTATGCATCTTCTAAATGAATACTTTATTGAGTGAGTGACGGACTGTTGTTAAGCCAATAATTCTCCAGCTATATAATGACGAGAACAAGTTACATTTCGATGATATGATGATGATACCCCCTTTGTGCCAAACTAACACGCTTAGTTGCATTGTTAGTACTAGCTTACTGACACAACACGAGCGTGCCAAGCTTTAAACCACCGTTGCGGTTAAAGCAATTTTACTTGGCAGATTACATCATAGCGCACTAACATATCACTTATATGACTTCTTACTCATTTTTCTATCCATTTGGATTCGGTAATAAAGATCCGTCCTTTTCTTGGCAAAATATTTAAAGATCGACATGTTTTCTGACCAACATAAACTCACATAATGACAAAGTCGAAATAAACGCAAGTACTTTTCAGTGAATGTTAATATACGACTATGAGATATCTACACCTCAGAACATGTGCATATTTGGAGGACTTATCTTGACATTCAACATTTCTTTCATATAATATTTTGCAATTTAAATTTCTGCAGTTCGGGGTTGACCGCAGAATACCACAGAAATTAGATAGCTGCAGAAAGTACCAGTTATATGGTGTTAGGCGTTCTTGCATTCTTGGTATCGTGCTGTCTTTTTTTCCATTAAATAATGATTTGTAGTGAAACACAATATTTTATCTGATCGCCCGATTATATATACTCTTAAATTATTTTGGGTGTTGAACTGTTCATAAAATACGCTATGCTTAAATTATGTAATGTCTTTAAACAATATATGGTCACCATTGCTGACTACGCGATCCATATATTCCATGTAACATGTGCATTTCTGTTTCTAAGACTGATTGTGAGAGGTCGAATTTCAAGCTTGGTACGGTCGTTGTTTGGTCTTACCATTGCATCATGTATTCATATTGTCCATTTTTATACAAATCTCTGACTACACTATCACTATTATTGTAATATTTTGATAATTGTATATTCATTCAAGACAAAACTTACTAGAAAGTAATAATAGTTTACCTATTTGACAGTCAGTACCAGTATATCCATTAACACATCTACAGACATAGCCATCAAGAAGATCTGTACATGTACCACTGTTAGTACATGGGTTGAAATGACAGTCATCTATGTCTGAAAATTAAGACATAAATATAGGATCTCTGTCGGAGAAAATATAAATCCGCCACCTGCAATTTGTCTATTTCATTTTGCAGTTCTTTACTGAAGTCATTTATGTTAAAAGATTATTATAGAAATAACATATTTGCAGTATATTAATTCTTTACTTGTCCACACTTTTCATGATCAATTGTTATTGTTTTGGCTAAAAATGCTAATTTATTATATTTCTGCCAAAAGCTTGAAAGAATGCTGCCACATACATTGTCATTGAACGATTATTTAATAAACTGTATTTACAGACAATTAAACAATTATACAGTGCAAAAACACTTTAAATGTCATGGAAAAAACCATCAGTGCATATCACCACTAACGTTGTGAATTCTAATTCTAATCCTGCTCAAGGGAAATGTATTCGATACAACATTATGTGATAAAATTGATCAGTGATTTGAGGCAGGTCGGTGGTTTTCTCCGGTACTCCGGTTTCCTCCACCAATAAAACTGACCGCCACGATATATTGTTGAAGGTGGCGTTAAACACCATAACCGTAACGCCCTGAAAAAATAGTATTACAATAGTATAGACTTCATACCATGTTAAACATTTTCAATAGTTAAAAGAATTCGGTAAAATCAAATGTCATATTGAGCTTTAGTTCAAGATAAACTATCCCGATTGTAGTCAGCATCCATAGTTTAATCACGTGATATCCACGTGATGTGGTCCTCTTTGATCAGGTATATCTATTGACCGTAAATTTGAGAGTGGACTTGCTAAATTATCTCCTAATTAATTGAGTCATCAATTATATGTGTGTATTGCTCTACATTTTACTTCTTTGTCATACCTTTTTCACAGTTTGTTCCTGTACACCCATCTAAACAATGACATTTGTATGTATTTATAAGGTCTAGACATTTACCACCATGTTGACAAGGAGATGGCAGACATTCGTTTATATCTGAAAAAAGAAGCAGAAACTGTTTACGTGACAAAATTATAATATAATTTCAATAATAATTGCTTTTCATAAAATTCTAAAACAATGTTATCTATGCACATTATATTTATTGTCCCCATAACAGTCAACCAGACATTCATTTATATCCACAAAATTGGTGACTTGTGAAATAATAATGTTCTATGTTTGAACTGGTTAATTAATTGTGATGCAAAAATATGCTTTATGGTTTTATTGCAGTTTTCGAATGGAGGGAGCGATGTTAACTTCTCCCTTTACACTGTTTTTTCATAAATTCATTCATTTTGTTATGTTCAACATTTATTTCGTTTTCTGGTAAAATTGTGTGACAAACTATGATAACATTCACATGTCAACAAATCACATCTATCCCACAGAAGGTCAAATAAAGAACACCACATATACATCTAGATCGGCTTCCTACGAATGAGTATTCACCTACAAATAGCAACTAACAGTGAAAGTCGGTTAAGAACGCTATTTTACGCCAAAAGAGGGTATATAAAATTTCCCATTGTGAACTTTCCATTGATATATTACAAAATTCTAGCAGCATTTGCATATTGAGTAAGACACGGTATTCCAGAGCTTGTGGTTCCTATCCGGATTTTCTTGATAGAGGATTGCTGCTTACAAGGGTGCTATTGAATCAAGGATTACTAGTGGTTAATTAAGTGGAAGATACTATTTCGACAGTGTTACGTTTGCCACCATGACTTGGTTAACCGTTACGGAATAAATCTCAATTCCGTCCTCCTGTATTCTCTCAAATGGTATTGCAATTTTTTGAAAAGAGCAACTCGACGGGTGTCACTAATGGATTATGAAATGCCTACTCTTCCGGATTACCAGAGTTCATCTCCAGTTTTTGTGGTTTCGTGTTGCGCAATATGTAGCCTTCAGTGTAGAGTTTTGTTTATCATTGCTTGCCATTTTGTCCTTTTTCACTTGCCCATTGTATTGTCTGTCCTTCGATCTATGAGCAACCGATTACCACTGTAGTAGTTTCAAACCTTTCATACGCCACTTGTAAGAGAAAATGTACTGATCCTTTTCATTACCTTCAGTTTTGCTTGTGATAACCTACACGATCTATTGTTTGTACATACATATCTCAAATTCCGTTCATTTCACATTAAATATTAATCATGAAAACTATATAGCTTATGCACCTATCTCACAAAGAATCCCTGTAAATCCTGGAACACATGTACATGTGTAATCTGTTGTGTATCCAACTCTGCAACAGGTAGCTTGGTTCTTACAAGGGGTGCTCCCACATGGATCTATGTCTAAAACAGAACAAAGCGTGAATTACCAGTTTTGTTAACTGTATCAGCTACACTTATACACAAATACCGCAGATTTGAAGCAGAGTGAATACCAGGATATAGAAAGATTTATCGGCTGACAGGTACATGCTGTCCTGTGCGGGTATTTAATGACTGGGTTTGGTACATCACACAAATGCAGAATTAATGCTCTCCGGACAAGACGCAAATGTATGTCCTGATTTGGGAAATATCACGGTCTTAACACATAAAGAACCCATGAATCAGCTCATGACTAGTCACGTGTGTTAGTCTTTTACACAGAACAATCCAAACATTTGACTACTAGTGTAGCAGGAGTTACCTTCCCTTCTGTAGTAACTGGGATTACCCCTGGTTTTTAGAGGAGTTTGTGATGCTCAATTTCAGTTTTATGTGTAGTATTTTGTCCATCATTGCTTGTCTTTTGTCTTATTTGTTCTATTGACTATTGTATCGTGTTCGATTTACGACTTCTGATTACGCATTTGCTATTTTCAAACCTTTCTTGCAGATGTAATTAGTATACTATACTCTATCAAATGACAAATATTAATAACACCATATAAGTAACTCAAGTGCGAGCTTTGACCTACATTTGTACATACGCCTGTAAACTTGCTACCGTCATCAAATAAATCTATTTTATTTATTTTCCTCCAGGAATTAACCTTGCAACATGCCACACAAGATTACACATAGCAAACTGTTATTCAGTAGGATCTACTACAAGTTGCTTTAACGAACATGGAACGTGGTATTCTCCAAACACTCACTACACATTTACTATCCGTCCTATTGACGAGAGGTGAAGTTAAGTCATCCCGTACAACAGGCAGAAAGGTTGCTACCCACAGCTGTGAACAATTTTCTTATTGCTATGCCTGGTGAGTGATCACTCAATGGAACTTTTTTTTAATTTATTCACTCCGAAAAGATATAATATATATTAACTATCTGGTAAATGCGACACCTTATTTGAATGCCATTAAGGAGGCTTTCCTATGATACGTTCTACTGAACATGATAATTATTGCTGGCTTCAAATGGGATATTTCTGTGTAAAGCTATATTGTTCGTGTTTTCTGTAGACCATCGTAACCAATAAATCCTCTCCCTGCGTCTCTGGTTTTATGTTTAACCTTTGGCTTAGCAAACACCCCATTCCTATGGCGTATTGACTTCTGACTTGAACTTAACTTTTAGTTCTTTTTCTGTCACATTTGTTGAATTAATAGCGATACAATTTTGAATTGTAATCTAAATTGAATAAACAGATTTGTACACATATGTTATTACATTCTTGTACTTACCCCATGCAATGACAGTAAAACAGCGTGTGTCGCTTAATTTTCTGGAATAAATAGAAATAAATAAAAGACTACTGTTTTGCTTAAAATTTGTTTACCCGTTTAGAGCGGGGTACTCTCTACTCGACGGACATATGTATGTCTCTTATGTTGTATATCCATACAAACACTCGAGGAAACATGAAAAACAATCTAGATGTTATGCTTAATCAATAAGAACGGATATGGATGTAAATCAAATGAGAGATTATCCAACATTACACTTAAAGTAAAGGAATAGCATGTTTATTGCTATTTTACATTTCATAGTCATATATGCATCTTTATGGGCCAGAGATTTTATATCATATACTCACTGATATTTATCCTCTGCTGAACCACATATTAAATGTGTGTCCTGATCATGTTGTCTTGGAGTCCACATTACATGCACATAACAAACATGTGACCTTCCTTGATTATCAATTCTCATCGATGATTTCGTCATTCCTGCTGGACCAGTTATGTCAATCGACCTTAAGCTGCAATTTTGGAAAATGATATTTTAGAGTAATACGACGATACCACTTGTGAAGCAGGAACTCCTTACCCTTCCGGAGCAGCTGCATTCACCACCGGTTTTTAGTGGGGTTCGTGTTGCTCGATCTTTAGTTTTCTGTGTAATGTGTTGTAGACCGTAGTTTGTCCTTTTTCATTTGCCAATTGCATTGTATGTCCTTCTTCGATTTACGGCTTCTGATTTCACCTTTGGTATCTTCCATCTTTTCTGTTATAGATTATTATATACAAATGTAGTTATGTCACACATTCTGATGACATTTGCGAAAGAGAAATCACAAGGAATAAAATGTAAAACAAGAAATACCACACTGGAGGAACCATTCCAAAATCAAATATCAAAATCGTAGAAAGAGGCAAAATTCATACCCTTAACACACAAATACACGACCACTCACTTTCCTGACATGGCATAGACACTTCAATAAAAAAAAGTGAAACTAGTTATATGGGCCCAAACCTCCCATGTTAGTGAAATGATGAAGTTATGCAAGTGTTTTTCACATGTGAGTAAAATGCCAACCCTCACATATAGCCAGGCGAACAGCGTTATTATAAAATGCCAACCCTCACATATAGCCAGGCGAACAGCGTTATTATAAAATTACCAACCCTCACATATAGCCAGGCGAACAGCGTTATTATAAAATGTTAACCCTCACATATAGCCAGGCGTACAGCGTTATTATAAAATGCCAACCGTAACATATAGCCAGGCGAACAGCGTTATTATAAAATGCCAGCCCTTACATATAACCAGGCGAACAGCATTATTATAAAGAACGCTATAGTCTTGAACACTTATACACAATACATTTAATCTGAGATTGGTGTTTTCGAAACATAAATCATGCATCGACATTATACAAGTAAGTGTCAATTCATGAATGAGGCTGCAATTTGTCATATTTCAATGGTCTATCACTTACCTAACAGTTGAATGAACATACAACCCAACTGTCAATGTCATAGTCGCATTTAAGACTATTACTGTTCCTTGTATTGGAGTAGGTAGCACAAATTTGGGCAGATCGTCACATTTCCCTTCTATTTTTTCTGTTTTTATCAAGAACTGCAAATTGAGAAGATATTATTTTATGCATATACATGTATACGAGACTCAGCGTCCTGACTCAAATCGGCGTCCATTCCTCAAATCGGCATCCACTGACATCATTATCTCAAATCCCGGTCCAATTTAAGGGTCTTCTCCAATCAGCACATAGATCTGAAGTACAGATGTCTGTGACGTAGAAATCGGACATGGATTTGAGGATTGGACGCCGATTAGAGAACGGACGACGATCTGAGTGTTACATATATGTGCGTGCTAATCCGATTTCACGGATTGTATGTATATCTTTATAATTTCCAAATTATATAGATAGAAGCAGTCATTATCATCATTATACCAACTGTATCACGTTTGAACTCCATATGCTGGTGCATGGTACTCAAATTCATTTTTTATATATACAAAAAATTGCAACAATTCAGATAAAGTCCAACATTAAAACTAACGCAGAGCAAAAACGAAATCAAGAATCATATATAAATAACCACCAATTATGACAACGACAGAAACCATTGCATGGAAACCTAGATCCTCTTCTGGAACAAGCATACAAATGTGGCGGCTTAAACCGGTTAATTGGATTAGAATATTATAGTACCATCGGCTTATTTATGTATATGTATTTGGCGCTTTACCTACCTGCAATGGTATCTTAGATATAGGCATCGATGGTGTATAGACCTGTCCATTAATAGTGATAGTTGTCTTAGGAAAATCCTCCACCGTCAGGGCTACTGCATACCATCCACTGCTACTATAATTACTTGCCGTATCAGCAGTAAATTCTAGTTTGCAGTTGGTCTGAAATTAAACCAATGAACTCGTACAATACGAAATATAATGTCGATCTAGATAGAATATCACCCATAATTAATTCAAATAAAAGAATGCACGACATTTGTTAATTACCATTGATTATTTGTGAAACCAGAAGTCCCCAGAAGTATCATTCGTGAACCGCATCGGTGCTGTAATGGTTAACATAATCGCCTGGAGTGCGGTAGATCATGGGTTCGAGTCCCGATCGGGTCAAACCAAAGACTATACAATTGGTATTTGTTATTTATCCTCTAAGCATGCAGCGTTAAGGGGAATCAGGATAATGAGTCCGAGTGGGGAGACATGTCTACCCGTGAACTGTTGTTTCAGTGACATAGCACTATAAAAATCCAACTAAACATGTTGGTCTAGTACAAAGCGGACCTCAT
>JYMV01008722.1_pt1 | contig 15438 bp, 13 predicted proteins | sample 338911 | NCBI WGS metagenome assembly JYMV01 (sample SAMN03354496, study PRJNA234377) | hydrothermal vent metagenome | biome: Deep sea; feature: Hydrothermal plumes at the Eastern Lau Spreading Center, Western Pacific Ocean; material: Seawater | place: Tonga | collected 2009 | depth 2000 m m
AGAGGGCATCGCCTTTGGCACCGATGGGGTCGGAACAAAGATCATTGTCGCCGAATTGCTCGGTCGTTATGACACCATCGGTATTGACTGTGTAGCGATGAACGTCAACGATATCATTTGCGTTGGCGCGCGCCCGGTGAGCATGGTGGACTATATTGCCTGTTCTCATACGGACCCGGAAGTTTTTAGTCAGTTGGGTCAGGGGTTGGCAGAAGGAGCCTGGCAGGCGGGAATCAGCATTTCCGGCGGTGAGATTTCGCAGATCAAGGAAATTATCTCCGGTATTGATCTCATTGGTGCCTGCATCGGCCATGTTCCCCTTAACAAGGTCAACACCGGGAAAGATATCCAGCCCGGGAACCTGATTGTTGGCCTGGCTTCCAGCGGGGTGCACTCGAACGGGTTGACTTTGGCCCGCAGAGTGCTGTTGGGTGACAGCCTCGAAGAGCAGAAATCGCGCATCAGTAATTATGAAGAATTTTTAGGCCAGACCCTGGGTGAGGCGTTGTTGCAACCTACCCGGATTTATGTAAAACCGGTTTTGGAAATGCTCGATTCTGGCATCAACCTTAAAGCCATGGTGCATATAACCAGTGGCGGGTTCTGCAACCTGAACCGGGTGGAAAGCGACAACATCCGTTTTGTCATTGATACCCTGCAACCGGTTCCTGAAATTTTTAATCTCATCCAGGATCGGGGAGGGGTGAGCGAAGCAGAAATGTTTGAAGTGTTCAATATGGGTACCGGCTTCTGCCTCATTGTCGAGGGCACCCATGAAGTGGAAGCCATTACCGAAATCTGCAAAGAGCACGACCTTCCCTGTCAGGTCATTGGCCAGGTCGAAGGGCATCAGGGCAAAGAAGTAACACTCCCGCAAAAACAACTCACCGGAAAAGGCAGTAGCTTTAAAAGCACATGACCACTCGGCGTGGGGCCAGTGTTAACCCCTCTTTTTTAAAGTACCCGTTCCGGGCATGAAGGCTACGGAAGAATGCCACGCCCTTGGGGCTAGTAACCAAGGCCGGTGAGGAATATGCGAATATTGTCGGCGAGTGTGGCTTGCGGAACGGTGTAGACAAAAATATGGATCATCGCGAAGTATTGCAATGTGACATAGGCCGATAGGAAATCCCACCCAATATATTTATCGAAGGTCCACGGTTTTCTACGTGTTTTTTTCTTGTGCAAGAGCCAGAACTCGCTTGCTGTGATTCCCAGTCCCAGCAAAACAAAATAAGGCCACTGTTTTATGGACTCGGTAAGGCTATTGAGTTCGACGCCAGAATAGAACACAGCTTCGGTCATATGTCCCCAGACAAGGTTTCCAAAACAGGCGGCGGCCATGGTGGCACAGAAAATCCTCAGATGGACACTTTTTTTAAAGAAGCGGAAAAATACGGGATAATAAAATGCGCGTACCAGAAATTCCCGATAGTGAAAGGTGAAGCGCGACCATAAGGCGACAAGATTGGTGGACAGCCACGGGAAATTAAAATAAGGGTCTATTTTATACCCGCATACACGCCATAAGCCGACCTTAAAATGCATCACCCCGCCCCAAGAAAACGTCCACTTCATGAGAGCGATCAAGGTGGTGAGCAATACGGTGGTAGTCCCGGTGTCGTCACCAGAAATAAAATCCGATGACATGTGTTTAATGCGCCCATACACCAAAATTCCATGATCGTTAAAGAATTCGAGTAAGTTTCTTTGAATCCATCTCCCAAAAGGCTTCTGTTCGTTTTGCTTCTGATGGACGCCGGGATGGGTGTTCTGCATCTTCTTTTTTCAACGGACCCTGAAATGGGCTCGTTTTTTAATCCATGAAGAAAATTTGCCAACCTGGTATTCCAGTTTTCAATTCCTGCTTGTTTCTGTTGCAGCAGTATTTTGTTATGCCGTAGAAAAAACAGTAAGCCCGCTAAAGACGGTTGGTTGGGGATGGCTGGTGGTGGCCCTGTGCATGCTGGGTTTAGCCATTGATGAGACCTTCCAGATCCATGAAGCCCTCATCGACCAGGTCATGTCCGGCAAAGCGGGAAACAATCTGCGCCACTTTTTTGGAACCACCCAAGACACAGATTCGCTTTTATGGACGGTGACCTTCGCCCCGGTAATGATTCTGGCGGCGACCGGATTAATTTTGTTCTATTATTCCCGGCCACACAGCAACCCCCTCCTTTTCCGACTCTCCCTGCTCCCCCTCTGTCTTTTGGCCTTGTCCGCCGGACTGGAATTTATGGAAGCAAAAATATTAAGTTCTCTTGCCCACGACCCTATGGTCCGGTACCAGAAATTTACCTTTATAGAAGAAATGGCAGAACTTTTTGCCGCGTCACTTTTTGTCTGGATTCATTACCAATATGCCACTGGGCTCGGCCATGCGGCCGGTGGCAACGGGCAATAGCTTTGTTTGGCGAGCAAGTAGTTTTGGCGGCTTGATGGGCCTTGCTAATTGGGTCCAGCGTTACGCGGGTCATTACCAATTTAGCGATGCCGGTGAACTGTAGAAGTATGTTAGTCTAAATTAATCCACGTCTTTGAATTTCGTTTTGTTATGAAGCGTTTTACATTTATATCCATTCCGCTCTTGATGCTGCTGATGGTATTCGCCTTTTATGACGAAGCCTTCTCTTTGAAACCTTACAATCGCCTGGTGCACGAGAAGAGTCCTTACCTTCTGCAGCACAAAGATAATCCTATTCACTGGTACCCGTGGGGAGAAGAAGCCCTTGCAGCAGCACAGCGGGAAAACAAACCCATATTTCTCAGCATCGGTTATTCCACATGCCACTGGTGCCACGTTCTGGAAAAGGAATCCTTTGAAAATGAAGAAGTAGCGGCTTTGTTGAACGAAGCATTTATCTGCATCAAAGTGGATCGTGAAGAGCACCCGGATGTGGATCAGTTTTATATGAACGTGGTACAGGCGATGACCGGCAGCGGGGGCTGGCCTTTGACAGTGGTGATGACGCCGGACAAAATACCCATCTTTGGTGGAACTTACTTCCCACGTAGAGAACTCATGACAATTCTCGTCGCCCTGCGTTCCGCATGGATTGAACAACCGGAAAAAATAAAAGAAGTGGGCGACGTTGTCCGAAAATTTATTGAAGCCGGTGACCGCATTTCCACTCAATCCGTTTCCCTCGATGAAACGATGCTGAAAGATTTTTATAAAAAATTCCTCATCAGTTATGACGAAATAAATGGTGGATTCGGCCTCGGCCCCAAAATTTCCGCCGACCATGAAAATGCGGCTGCTGTTGCGCATCGCCCAACGCACCGGCGATCAACACGCGATAAAAATGGTGGAGTCCACTTTAGACCATATGGCGCGGGGAGGAATTTACGATCACCTCGGGGGCGGGTTCCATCGCTATTCCACAGACCCCATTTGGCTGGTGCCGCATTTTGAGAAGATGCTCTACGATCAGGCTGCCTTGGCGACCGTATACCTGGAAGCATATCAGGTCACGCAAAAACCCATGCTTGAATCCGTAGCACGAGGTATTTTGGATTATGTGCTCAACGATATGACCGATCCTCAAGGGGGATTCTACTCTGCGGAAGATGCGGACAGCGAAGGCGAAGAAGGAACTTTTTATGTATGGTCGGATGCGGAACTGAAAAGACTCCTTACCTTGGAAGAATATCAACTTGTCTATAAAATATTTGGCGTGACCTCAGGCGGAAACTTTGAAGAAAGTGGAAAAAATATTTTTCACCTCCCCAAAGAGATCGGCTGGAAAGTGAATGCCAGTCTAGAAGTCAAAAACCTCAAGAAAAAACTGCTAAAGATTCGGGAGAAACGGGAACGGCCGTTCAAAGACGATAAAGTCCTCACCGCATGGAATGGTTTAATGATAAGTGCCATGGCGAAAGCTTCGCAGGTTTTGCATGACCCCAACTATTTAGTTGCCGCACAGAAGTCGGCGCACTTCATAAAAACCCATCTATATGAAAATGAAAAACTGGCCCGCAGGTTCCGGAGCGGTGAGGCAAAGTTTACCGCCAGCCTCGATGACTACGCTTACCTCATCCAAGGGTTGATTGACCTTTACGAAGCCGACTTCGATGAGCAATGGCTGGGCTGGGCTCATGGACTGCAGAAAAAACAGGACGAATTGTTCTGGGACAAGGAGACGGGGGGTTATTTCTTTTCTGAAGAAAAGGGGAGTCTTCTGCCCGGTCGTAACAAAAGGTTCGAAGACAATGCCAGACCCAACAGCAACGCGGTATCGGCGTTGAACTTGTTAAAACTGTATAATTTCACCTTGCACAAACCATTCAGAGAGAAAGCAAAAACTATTTTTACTCTGGCGGGGGATATGATGAACACCGCCCATAACGCTTTCGCACAAATGTTCATCTCACTTGATTTTTATCTCGATCGATCGAAAGAGGTGGTGGTTGTGGGACTGAAACAATCCCTTGAAAAAGATTCAATTCTGAAAATGTTGCGTGGCGAATTCCTTCCCAACAAAACTGTGGGTTTTATTCCACCCGATGCCGAATCGTCTTTCCCTGTTTTTGAAAACAAAACCACCGCAGAGGGCCGCACCATCGTATATGTCTGCGAGAACAATATTTGCAAATATCCTACCGAAGAACTTGCCAAAGTCCGTGAATTGGTGAAAGACAATAAGCGATACTCTCTTAAATAACAGACCCCACATTTTGCCGTCCCCTCCCATGGGAGGGGATTAGCAATGGCTTATTTATCCGAGACAACTCTTTGCTCACCAAAGAAAGTTATTGCTATCTGCCTCCGGCGGTTCGCCGGTGGCCAAAAGCAATTTTTAGAGGTGTCCTTTACTCAAACCATGGTTTTGATGGTGGAGGGACCCAGGAAGGAAAACTTTTTCTCAAGGAAATAAGGATCGACACCCGCCTGTCTTGTCTGAAGTTCTTCTGAAAAGAAAACATTTAGAATATCCTGCGGTCTTTTAAATTCCGGCAGACCACTCTTTTTAGCGTCCGATTTTCCAGTGCTGAAGGAGGCTCTAATAATTTGTAGTTCGATCAGAATTTTTGAGAAGTCTCCGCCAGCAACCGCATCGGCTTTTTCTTTTTGCTCGAGGGTAAAGTTATTCAGGCAAGTGCATATTGGGTTAACAAGGTCCATACCTGTATTGACGGCAGGTATTGTAATATCTTGACCCTTAAAAATTTTAAAAAACCCAGCTAAAACGAAACTCATTGATTTTGTGCCCACTAGGGATGAGGTCAGGAAAAACCTCATTCAACTTCACCCTATAAAATAAGGTCTTGGTCGCTTTGACCGAGCTCTTTTGTTTTTGAAATTTTGTTTTATTGTGGGGAAATAAAAAATGGGCATGGTCGAAACACAGACAAGGTGAGCTTAACGGGAAAGCCGGCTTTGAGGGTCCTTAATACCGCAAAAATATTTATTAACCTGGGTTTTTAATTAATGCCATAAGCAAGCATCGCGTCAGCAACTTTTTTAAACCCGGCGATATTGGCTCCTCTGAGATAATTTGTTTTGCCCTGGTTGGTCCCAAAAATAAGGCAATTCTGGTGGATGTTTTTCATAATTTCCTTGAGCCGTGTATCCAGTTCCTCTCGATCCCATGCAAAATGCAAACTGTTTTGAGCCATTTCCATACCCGAAATAGCAACACCTCCTGCATTCGCCGCCTTTGCAGGGCCAAACAAAATATTGTTCGCGTGAAAAATTTTCAATCCTTCAGGACTGGTGGGCATGTTGGCACCTTCTGAAACCGCGCGACAGCCATTTTGTACCAATTCCAGTGCATCCTTACCATTGATTTCGTTTTGTGTGGCGCATGGAAATACCAGATCGCAGGGAACTCGCCATGGGGTTTTACCAGGGAAATACTCTGCCTTAAACTTGTCCGCATACTCAGCGATCCGTCCTCGCTCGATATTTTTCAGCCGCATAATATACTCGAGCTTTTTCCCATCAATCCCGGAGGAATCGTGTATAAAACCAGAAGAGTCCGAAACCGTCACCACTCGTCCCTCCAGTTGATTCATTTTTTCAATAGCATATTGCGCGACATTACCTGCTCCCGAAACGGTACACACTTTTCCTTTCACCGAATCGCCTATTTTATTGAGCATTTCTTCCATAAAATAGACACATCCGTAGCCCGTGGCTTCTTTACGGATCAGGCTTCCGCCAAATTCTATGCCTTTACCTGTGATACTTCCATCAAAGCCATTCTTCAATTTTTTACACTGCCCATACATGAAACCAATTTCCCTGCATCCGACGCCGATGTCGCCGGCGGGGATATCAACCGTGTCACCTATATACCTGGAGAGCTCCGTCATGAACGCCTGGCAAAATCGCATGATCGCCCTTTCGGATTTTCCCTGGGGATCAAAATCAGATCCTCCTTTTCCAGCACCCAGCGGAAATGTTGTGAGGCTGTTTTTAAAGATCTGCTCAAATCCAAGAAATTTTAAAATACTTAAATTAACGGTGGGATGAAAACGAAGTCCTCCCTTGTAAGGTCCAATGGCGTTATTGAACTGAACCCGATAACCCCGGTTCGTTCGAACTTTTCCGCAGTCATCTTCCCAACTGACCCGAAAGCTAATGCTCCGATCTGGTTCTGTTAAGCGCTCTAAAATGCCGGACTCCCGGTATTTCCTATTCTGGTTGACAAATGGAATGATGTCTTGCATGACTTCCCGGACGGCTTGATGGAATTCGATTTCTCCGGGGTTCCTTTGAATCAATCCATCCATGAATTCATTGATTTTTAAATCAGGAACGCTTTTGGAAGCTTGGCCTTTGATCAAAGGTTTTTCAAGCAATTCCATTCTGTAATTTTCCAGAGATGTCTTGTTTGCCCGAACAATATTCATAACCTTTCCTTCATTACCCAACCCATATTCATAATTTTAATTTCTGCCTGTGCCCTGCCGTTGTTGCAGCCCTTGCAGTTTAGACAAGACAAATATTTTCAATTCCGTTAACCCCATCTGACAAAACATCCTTATAAAGGATATTGGGTCTCCCGGTTGGTCAGCGATGCTAATTCGTGACCAAAACCCCATTCACGAACATGCCGGAGGGGCTGTCGTAGAATTCTTCGTTGCCGTTTACCCCGTCCCGCAAAACGTCTTTGTATAGGATGTCCCATGCCCCGTCTTCATTCACATCGATCGCGTAAAACAGCGGCATCGTGGATACAATGTAGTAATATCGTTCCATTGGGTAGTCGACATGAAAAACCAGGTTCTTGGAGTGGTTGACGACAATTTCTCTGAGAGTGAGCGGAGAATAATAGGAGGTAATGATGGATCGCAGGGCGATGAAATTGGCCCGGCTGTTGCCGTCTCGATCGTAACTGACGTAGAGGAGTCCGTTGGGCGCGATGTCCCAATCTAACTGTGTTTCCAGCGCAGGCTCGGGAATGAGGGTGTTGTTCCCCCATGCGAGGTGGGCAGAAAGAAAGTAAATGCTTAAAAATCCTAAAAATGTTATTTAAGTTTTCATTTTGTACCCCTTCCGGGATGGTGCGGCCCGTTATGTCATGTAGCGTTTCCTTTCAAAAATTTGCATCGTTACTTAAATACCTTTTCGACATTTCTTTCAATCTGCTAAAAAGCATAATGCGTGCCAAAGCTGGTGATTTTACAGAGAATCACCCAAGGCCTTATGTTGTATTTCTTTGACCGCAACGGAAAAACTGCCCAATTTTTGACGGGTGAGGAAAAATGTGTGCAGTGTGCAGTTTTGGAAACAGGATGGATTTTAATGAAAATTCCAAAGCAGGCTTAAAAAACCTGTTCTTAGTTTAAGGTCAGGAATTTCCCCTGTTAAAATCAAAAAATATAACCAAGTGGTATTGGGAAGGTGGTACCGATAAAAAATATATTGTCGAATATATATCAAGTGGTGGCGAGATATAGCACCATTGTTTAGGCCCTTTGTTTTTGAAAATGGGTGGGGGTTGTATCGTGGGGAAATATTGGAAGAGCAAACAATAATCTGTTGCAAAAAATACGGGAATTATTCTTTGGCGCCGCGCCGTCTTAGTATTATCGCGACTTTTTCCTTCCCATTTTCTAGAGCAATCCCTAAAGCGGTCACTCCTCTAAAATTCTTAATATTGACATCTGCGCCGTTAGCTGAATGATGGGAATATGCCCAAAATAGGTTGCTACCATTAATGGTGTACGATGATTTCTTTCATTTGTTGCGTTGACGTCGGCGTCATTCGCGATTAAAACTTTTACAATTTCTATTTTATTGATGATAATAGCACTGTGTAAAGGCATGGAGCCATGGCCTACAACATTTAGGTTTGCTCCCTTGGTAATAAGAAATTTAACCATTTCCAGATGGTTTTTGGAGGCAGCCCACTGTAGAGGTGTGTAACATAACATACCTAGCGCATCCTCATCAGCTCCGCTTGAAATTAAGCGCCTTGCTTCTGAAACATTGTTTTTACTAGCTGCATAATGCAAGGGTATGTGTTTGTACTGACTCGCTATGCAAGGCAATACGTCATAAGGTGATTTGTTATCAGCTTTTTTTGAAGGTTTTTTGTCGACGGCCTTTTTTTAACTTTTTTTATACTTCCTATACTTCTCGGGAACCTTAGTCGGATCATCAGTAAAATGAAGCTTCCCATTTTCATCCTTGTACTTGTACATTTTGGCTGAGGAGGGGGTCGGATTTCCCATCAAAAAAATACCGATGAGCAGGGCACTAAAAATAAGACGAGCCACTTTCTTCACCTCGTTTTCCCATCAATTATTACTTTGCTTTGCATTTTCCCATGATTGAGGTAAAAAGGGTAACAAAGAAATAATTTCAGGAATTTTCATGAATTCCATAACATGACATCGATCGCTTTTTATATAGCTGCGGCGGTTGCGGAAATTGCCGGTTGTTTTGCCTTCTGGGCTTGGTTGCGATTAGGCAGAAGTATGGTTTGGATTTTTCCGGGAATTGTATCACTCGTGGTTTTTGCTCTTTTGTTGACTCGAATTGAGGCGTTATTTGCTGGTAGGACTTTTGCGGCCTATGGCGGCATTTATATTGTGGCTTCTCTGTTATGGCTTTGGATAATTGAGCAGCAACGCCCAGATAAATGGGACATTTTGGGTGCAATAATTTGTATAACAGGTGCGGCCGTCATATTATTTGGACAAAGGCAACAGATTTAAAACAAAATTATTTGAACCGAGCATAATGTAAGCTTCGCATGGTTGATCAGGTAGCATGTATGGATCATTGGCAGGATATTGTGGACACGCAACGTCACCCCATCGGGGATCTGGATTCTTATGCCGTGCGTTGCAGGAGTGAGTTGCAAAAAAATTCCATTCTGATCCTGGAAAGATTTCTAACAAAAAAGGCTTTGGTTGAACTGCAACGTGAAGCCCGTTCTTTACACCATAAAGCATTTTATTGTTCGCGGAACCATAATGTACTGCTCACTGAAAAAAATACTCAGTGGGAGGATGATCACCCTTGTAATATTAAAGTAATGAGTGATAAAGGCTGTGTGCCGCACGATTTAATCCCCCCTGAATCTTATTTACGGAAGATTTATACCTCGGAAAACTTTCAAAGATTTATCCAGTCCGTTCTAACTGTTGGCAAGGTTTACCCATACTCCGATCACTTATCCTCCATCAATTATAACTATTACCAGGAAAAGCAACAATTGGGGTGGCATTTCGATAATGCCTCATTCGCTATCACTTTAATGATTCAATCCTCGGAATCAGGAGGGAAGTTTCAATTTGTCGTGAATGCTCGCAATGAAGAAAAAAATACGGTAAACGTTCCTCTCATTAAATCTGCGCTCCAAGACCAATCACCTGTGGAAGAGTTACAGATAAAGGAGGGGATGCTTATTCTTTTTTGTGGACGCAACACTCTTCATCGTGTCACCCCGGTCGCTTCTCAAAGGCCCCGGATTCTAGCTACCTTGAACTACAATCTTGAAAATAATATTGAATTGTCCGAGAATGCCAGACAGACTTTTTTTGGAAGGTTGCAATAACCTTCTCTTTAGCGAACCCGATAAAAAATGTCTTAGAAAATGGGCTTAATGACCGCCAGACCCTCTTCCGCCAAATTTGTTGTGGAAGACCCCTGTTTTTTTGATGTCGATGTTCGCCCGGATTGGCGAAGCCAGTTCGGCAACAGCCGACCGATTAAACTGGAAATCGGTTTTGGCATGGGAGATTTCTTGATTAAAATGGCGACCCAAGAACCGCATAGCAATTTTGTCGGGATAGATTTTTCCCAAAATGGAATCCTAAAATTATTGGCGCGGATTGAAAACCAGCAAATGAATAATATTCGCGTTGTTTATGGAGATGTGCGGGGAAAAATTCCGCTTCTATTCCAAGATGGAGAATTGGATACGGTCTATATAAATTTCCCCGATCCCTGGCCGAGAAAAAGACATTTTAAACGAAGATTGATCAAACCGGGACTTGTAAAGTTGGTTGCGCAGAAGTTGGCTCCAGCAGGCCACGTTTATCTGGCCACCGACAGCGAACCCTATGCCCTGGAAAGTCTCGAATATTTTAATGCGGAGCCCTTGTTGCAAAATGTGAATCCAGAGTCGGGTTTTTTCGCAGAGCGTGACCACCTGCCTAAAACCAAATACGAAAAAAGTTTTATTTATGCCGGAGATAAAATCCATTATCTGGAATATTTTCGAGTGGGTAAGAATGGGGAAGAGGGGCTTCTCAGCGGGGAAGAAAGTGATGAGCTGAATCAACCTAAAGAGAAGTCGATGAGCAACGATGAACGCCTAACTAAAAATTTTAAAAACGCTGAAGTCAAGGCGAAAGACGCCTGCGACCTTAAACAAGTGGCTGATAATTTAGCCGAGGCAGGAGACAAACAATGGGCCAAGAAAGTTTATAGAAAAGCCGAGGACAAAGCAGAAGACAGTCTGGATTTTAATTGGCTTGCGTACAGCGTTTGCGTAGCGCTCGGGGATAAAGAATGGGCCAGGGAGCTATACAAAAAAGGCGAAGAGAAGGCGGAAAACAGCCTGGAGTTTAATTGGCTGGCGTACAGCATCTCAGAAACACTCGGCGATAAAGAATGGGCAAAAAAAGTATTCCAGAAGGCCGAGAACAATCCAGAAAATATCCGTGAATTGTGTGATCTTGCCGACAGCATTGCCGAAACACTCGGTGATAGGGAATGGGAAATAAAAGTTTATAAAAAAGCCGAAGAAATAGCAGAACAGTATTCCGATTTTTATGAACTTGCCGACAGTATCTATATAAAACTCCGCGATAAAGAATGGGCCGGGCAGTTATACCGGAAAGCCGAGGACAAAGCGGAAGACTGCAGTGACTTCCTTGGCCTGGCCGAGTGTATTTGTGAGAAGGTTGGCGACAAAGGATGGGCTAAAAAAGTTTATGGCAAAGCGGAAAGCCTGGCCGAGGACAGTGGGGATTATTGTGAACTCGCCGCAAGCCTTTGTAAAAATTTGGGCGATGAGGAATGGACAATCCGGTTATACAAGATAGCGGAAGGCAAGGCGGAAGAAAATTATGAATTGCGTTGGCTGGCCGAGAGCCTGGCCGAAAAACTGGGTGATAAGGAATGGGCTGGAAAAATTTACAAAAAAGCCCACTAGGCATGACCGGCGAGCCGCCGGTGGCAACTGGCCATCACTTTTTACCCCTTTTGGGCACGAAAGCTAAAGTCAAATAACATGTCTGCGAACAAAAGGTCATCTTGACCCCACCAAGCCCTTGCCAAATTACCCTTACTAGCTTTACCCCCAACAAACCAATAAAATCTGACTGCGGAACTCAGAAAGAACAAGAAGAATAATTGAGTGATGACAGTTGGTATGGAAAAACAGACGTTCAATCGGGCCTACTGGAGCAAATTTTAATGAACGACCCCGCTGCAAGCGGACGCGGAGAGCCTCCGCTGGCATGAGCAACGGCTTTATAAGGCGAGAAAACGTTCTCTCGGCCCTACGAGCCGCCCCACGCCGTGGGGGTATCCTAATGAAGCGTTATTTTAAAAGACGTGGCAAGCCACGGGGAATAAGACCCACTGGTGGGATTTAGAACCGGATACCTTGATCAAGCGCATTCTTCAATGCAAGCTTCTACATCTTTGTCAATGATTTCGATAATTTTATTTTTCAAGGTTTCGCTCAAGTCATTAACTCCGTCTTCATCGCAATTTTCGATTTTCCATTCATAACCCTCGAATAAACTTTTTTCAGCACATATTTTTTTAACTTCGGCCAAAGCCTCTTCCTTTGAGTTCGACTTCAATTGAACCTCCAGGTTGGTATTAACCGGAATGTGCGCGACATTCAAATCATAATGGGCGGTAAATCCATCCCAGAAGATGTTTTCATCTGTTTCATCCTGTTCGAGCCGCTCTATGATGTCGTCTACCAACTTAGTATCAAAGTTATTGATCCCACCATGTTCACATCCTTCTATTTTCCAGTCATAATTCTCAAATAACTTTTTTTTATCTATAATTCTTTCAACTTCTTTATTGGCTTCTTCCTTAGTAGTTCTGGATTTCAACCGCACCTCCAGGTTTGTATTTACATAAATATCGCGAACTATCAATTTGAAATTTCCCATTAAAAATCCTTTAAGTGGGTCTCTATTTATTTGGTGATTTCTTCCAAGGCAATTCGCAGGCCCTTATATTAAATTTTTGATCCTGCTTTCTAGGGTTTAGAGTTGAGAAATAAGATAAAGATTTAATTTTACTGCAGAATATTAAATTTATATTGGAGGGGATAAATGGACAGGGGCATGTAGGTAATGAAGTGATATCACAGGCTTGCGAAGTCATCACGGAGTCCAGCGAGTTATGTTTATCATTTGCCTTTACCCTTGCTACCCCTGCGGGCCACGAAAGCTAAGGTAAAATACCACGGGGCATGAATGCAAATGAAGAGGACATCACGCATGCCCCGAATGGGGTATCACGCTGGTCAGGGCAGGATCTTGGCAATAAAAACAATGCCAACCGCGACAGGTGTGATGTAGCGGATCAAAAACTCCCAACTTTGCGCCCAGGGGAAACCAAACTTGTTTTCGTGTTTCTCGATTTCCTCATGCGCGTTTTTTGTGCCCCACACCCAGCCGACGAAAATGGCGGTCAGCATGCCGCCTAACGGTAAAAGGTAATTGGAAGCGATGTTGTCAATATGATCGAAGAAGGTCATGCCCATCAGTTTCACATCGGCCATTACGCCGAACGACAAACCACTGGGAATACCTAGCGCGAATATGGTTAGACCGACAACCAGCACGGCTTTTTTTCGTTTCCATCCGCGTTGGTCGATGAAGTAGGCCACGACCACTTCCAGCAGGGAAATCCCTGATGTGATGGCGGCAATGGCCAGCAGGATGAAGAAGATAACGGCTACACCATGACCCAGGGGCATATAGGCAAACACGGTAGGCAGAACGCTGAAAACCAGCCCAGGGCCTTCGGTGGGTTCGAGTCCCATCGCGAACACTGCCGGGAAAATAACCATACCGACCATAAGAGCGATGAGGGTGTCGAAAATCACTACGTAAATGGTGGAAGAAGTCAGGTTTTCTTTGTCCGACAGGTAACTGCCGTAGGTGATCATCGCCCCCATCCCTAAGCTGAGTGAAAAAAAGGCCTGCCCCAGGGCTATGAGGACCACGTTGGCGTTGATCTTGCTGAAGTCGGGAGTCAAATAAAAGGCGACCCCTTCCATGGCTCCATCGAGAGTGAGTGAGCGGAGCATCAGCAGCAGCAGAATAACGACCAGGGCTGGCATGAGGATGTTGCAGGCCTTTTCAATGCCGCCATGCACGCCTCTTAAGACGATGGCGATGCAGGTCCCCATGAACAGCGCGTGGTAGAAAAGAATTTCCCCGGTATTTCCTATAAAGTTCTCAAAAAATGCTCCCGCTTCTTTGGGGGAAGCAAACGCCAGCACGGAACCGGTGATGGATTTGGCGACATAAGCGTAAGTCCAGCCGCCCACCACCCCGTAAAAGGAAAGGATGAGGAATCCGCTGAGCACGCCCATATAGCCGATGCCGATCCAGGGGGAATTGGGTTTGAGCTGGTCGAAAGCGCCGACCGGATTGAGGTTGGTTTTTCGGCCCAGGGTGAACTCGGCCAGCATGATGGGGGTGCCGATCACGAAAATGCAGATCAGATAGATGAGCACAAACGCGCCACCGCCGTTTTCCCCCACTATATAAGGAAACTTCCAGACATTGCCGAGTCCGACCGCAGACCCGGAGGCGGCCAGGATGAACCCCAGGCGACTGCCCCAGAACCCGCGCTGATTATTGCTTTCAGTCTTCATGCAAATGGGAGTATATTTTTATTATGTGCGTTTCATTTTGTGGCCGGCAGTTTGTGCCAACCTCTGTATGGGTTTTTCTTCATTGGAAAATAAAATAAAAAAAATCATAGAGAACCTTCCCCAGCTACCTGGAATTTATATCATGAAGGGTTCCCGGTCGGAAATTCTTTATATAGGTAAGGCCAAAGTGCTCAGAAACCGCGTGCGCTCCTATTTCCGGAGTTCACGCACGCTTCACCCCAGGACAAGAATTTTCTTGGATAAAGTCCGCGATATCAAGTTCTTGACCACGAAAACAGAAGCCGAGGCGCTGATCCTTGAAAGTAACTTTATAAAGAAACACCAGCCTCGCTACAACGTCCTGCTTAAAGACGACAAACATTATCCCTATATACGCTTGACAACGCAGGAGAAATTTCCACGGCTGGAGGTAGTGCGTCGCATACGGAAAGATGGGGCGACCTATTTTGGTCCCTATACCATGGTCAAGGAAGTCCGTGAAACCATTCGGCTGATTTACAAAATTTTTCCGCTTCGACAGAGTAAAGACAGGCTGGACGGCACTGCTCTGCGCCGCCCCTGCCTCAACTACCAAATGGGCCGGTGTCTCGCCCCGTGTGCCGGGCAGGTTTCGCCCGGCGAATATAAGAAAGTGGTGGAGGATGTGCAGGGGTTCCTCAAAGGGAAAAATGCCACGCTCCTGAAAAACCTGAAGGCTCGGATGGAATCGGCATCTCAAGAGATGCGTTACGAAGAAGCCGCGATATTCCGCGACAAAATTCAGGCCGTGCAAACGGTGCTCGACAAACAGAATATCATCTCAACCTCCCTGCAGGATCAGGATGTCATCGCTTATTGTTCTGAAAAGGATCAGGCCATGGCGCAGGTCCTGATCATTCGTGCCGGAAAAATGCTGAGTGAAAAGATATTCAAAATGAAATCGCTCAATCAGATGGAAGAAGATGAAACCCTGTCCTCTTTTCTTAAACAGTATTATAAGGAAGAGGTGGTTCTACCTGCCGAAATATTATTGCCCCACCCTGTTGAAGACTCCGATTTGATCGCCGACTGGTTGTCAGAAAAAAAGGGAACCCGGGTGAGGCTGGAGGTT
>JYMV01035194.1_pt1 | contig 15428 bp, 11 predicted proteins | sample 338911 | NCBI WGS metagenome assembly JYMV01 (sample SAMN03354496, study PRJNA234377) | hydrothermal vent metagenome | biome: Deep sea; feature: Hydrothermal plumes at the Eastern Lau Spreading Center, Western Pacific Ocean; material: Seawater | place: Tonga | collected 2009 | depth 2000 m m
GGTTGTCCTCATGTCTAGCCAGTTCTTTAGTGTGGCTCGACACACATTGATCTCCTTCAAATACTCTCCAGCACAAGGTTTGAAATTGATTGACTCTGAGGGTAGATAGTTGTCCTCAGATATGTTATTTAATACCTATCATTGGCTTTATTGATGAGCAGGGACCGGATTACATTCGCTGATTTAGCCTGTGTAGTCCGGTCTGCTTTTCATCCTATTAGAATTCTTAGGTTGTCTAATGGTTACAGTTTGCGTCGATTATCTTCTGAAGTTGGTTTGTCTTGGATGACAATTCACTTCATAGAAATCTTAAAGAACAACCCTCAACCCCTCACAGTGTACAAGATAGCAGGTTTTTTTGGGGTAAACCCTGCTGAATTGTATGTGAAATGTTTGGAGTATGGCATGGAGACAGTGGCTCACAGTAGTAAGAAGACATTGAGGATAGTGGCTAAGGATGGAGAAACTTCTAAGGAGATGCTAGCAAGGCTAGTACACAGGCAACTGCATCCATTTCACAGGAACCTCAACAAACTGAACAGATCTGCTGGAGAGTATTTGAAGGAGATCAATGTGTGTCGAGCCACACTAAAGAACTGGCTAGACATGAGGACAACCCCGAGTACCAAGACATTGAGGAAGTTGGCTAACGGTTTTGGATTGACTCTAGATGATCTGCTCTTCTCCATTGAGGAGTGGAACAAAGAAGATCTATCAGATCCAGTTGGCTACATTGAAAGAAACATCCACAGATTGGAGGACTAAGTATCATGGCACTGACTGACAAACAAATGGATGCTCGTCAGCAATCAGTGGGTGGCTCTGATGTACCTGCCATCCTGGGAATATCACCGTTCAGATCTGCTGCTGATGTGTATATTGAGAAGACTCAACGCATGGTACAGGTAGAGAACTCCGCTATGGAGGCAGGTCATATGCTTGAACCTGCTGTCATTGACTGGGCAATCACAAAGATCAAGACATTTGAATTCACTTGGTCAAGTGGCAATGTACGTAGGACCAAGACTCTTATCTCCTCTGAGGGACTGGAGATATCTGCTCATGCCAACTTAGACTTCATGTTCATAGCAGAGCCACATGGCCGTCAGGTGATCGAAGCAAAGACCACTGGTTTGCCTCATTACTGGGGTACTGAAGGGACTGACGAGGTTCCTGACCATGTTCTTGCCCAATGCTTATGGCAAGCCAAGGTTGCAGACATCCACATGGTTCATGTTGCTGTGTTGATAGGTGATCGAGGATTTAATTTAAAGATATACAGCATAGATCCCAAGGATTTTGAAGAGGAAACAGAAGAGATTATCGACAGAGTGGGTAAGTTTTGGCAAAGAAATGTACTCGAAAGGGTTGCACCCAGCGAGACTCAACCTACTATGGAAACATTGAAGAAGATTGTACGAAGACCTAATAAAAGTAAGGATTTAAAAGAGATCAATGTCCAGTCTTGGATCGTATCAAAGGACCAACTCTCCGAAGCGAAGAAGCGTGAGGAAATTCTCAGGTCTCTTGTACTTTCAGAATTAGATGATGCAGAAGAAGGTAGGAGTAGTTTGGGTACTCTTACTTTTTATGAGTACACCCGTAAAGCCTACTCAGTAGGCGAAAAGTCTTATCGGCAACTCAAGTGGTTGCCAAGAAAGGATTGAGAATCATGTCTGAAGTAATGAGTACCACACATGGAACCATTGAGTCTTGGTTAGAATCTAAACGGGAGGAACTATTCGGTCTTCTCCCCAGCAATATCCATAAGGAGAGATTCCTTCGCAACATTATCATGCAGATCAAAATGAATGACGGCTTGAAGAACTGCACCATCTCCTCCATTGCCAAGGCTTGTGTACAGGCTAGCACCTTGGGTCTGGACATTGGTGTGTTGGGCAGTGCTTACCTTGTGCCATACGGTAGAGAAGCACAGTTGTCAGTGGGCTATCAGGGGTACATTGACCTTGCCTATAGGTCAGGAATGAAGGCAATCCACACTGGTATTGTCAGACAGTTGGACAACTATAAGGCTACCCATGAGGATTTCACCCATGAGTATGACCCCTTCGGCACCGACGAGGAGCGTGGCCCTGTAGTGGGCGTGTATGCCCTTGTAGTCCTCCCGACTGGAGTATCCTACTCCGAACTCATGTCTGTCTCTGAGATCGAACAGATCCGCTGTAAGAGCCGCTCAGGGAACTCCCCTGCATGGCGTGACCATTGGGGTGAGATGGCTAAGAAGGTAGTGATTCGTAGGGCATTGAAGAGGGCACCTATGTCCACTGAAACCAAGGAGATTATCCAGAGTAGCGACAACGCAGAGTTTGATTATAATGGTAACAACAAAACAACTGGAGGAAGGACTGACCTAAGAGAATCCTTGGCTACCACCCGTCCACAGATTGAACTTGAAACCAAGTCAGTTGCCGAAGAGGGAACAAGTATCTGGGATGAGCATAAGAAAAGAATCAATCTTTTATCTGCTGATCTAGACATACCCAAGTGGAACATGATCAACAACGCAAGGAAGGCATTGCTGACCCAACGTATTGAGAAGGAAGGGTTTGAAGTCAATCACCCTGTCGAGTTCTGGAATTATGTAGACCAAGGACTCTTGCTAAATGATTCAGAGATACTGAAACAGATGTTCAATTCAATTGAAACCTTCATCAAGGTTCCGAAAGAAGGAGAAACACTTGACTATTTCAGTATGTTGATGGACGGACAATACAAGGAAGTGTCAGAGTAAAAGGGAAACAAGGGGGAATTAGACATGAAGACGATAGAGCAGATCATAGGTGTACATAAGTTTGAGACTGGCACATCTGAAATAGGAATCAGAAGTGGTGGCATAATCTACATCAAGAACAACACTGAATTTCTTAATGACATTTGGTATCTGGCAGAGCAGGGAGATATTGAATGGATATTTCAGCACGTAGATAAAGATGGGAAAGAAGGGGCTACTCAACTCAACATCTCCAGAGTAGACTGGCTCCTCGAAACTCTTATCGGTACAGAAGAGAACACGAACTATACTCCAAGTACCACGGACGCAGTGGCCCATAGTGCAACTGCTAGAAAATGGGTCAGCGATCTTAATGAAGCAAAGGAACGAGTAGAGTTTTGGTTTTCAATCGGGTGTCCAACAACTAAAGAGGAACAGGAAACAATCCTACTGTGGTCAAACATGGAAGACCCATCCTCACCAAAAGATTGCCACATAAAAAACCAAGCGAACGAAATTCTTAGAATGCAAATCATGATCAAGGCCCAGGAATCGAAGTTGACGCATGAGGACAAGAAAGATAAAGGAGATACCAGGAACTAGAGAGCAACACTTACTAAAGCCCGGACAAATCTTTCAAGTATTCCGAGGAGAGATAGAACTAGATGTCTTCTATGAAAAAGGACAGTGGAAAATCGTCACAAACAAAGAAGTCTTACTCTTGGAAAAGGAGCAAGTTGGAGCGGAAGGCTGCACTTGTTCTAAAGGAAAACGGGATGACGGGGTTCGTGGAGGAACACAGGTTTTGTGAGAGAAAGTGGAGATTCGACTTCGCATTTATTGAAGAGAAGATTGCAATCGAAGTGGAAGGTGGGATCTGGAAGGGTGCTGCCGGAGGACATACTTCGGGTGCTGGCTATACCAAGGACTGTGAGAAGTACAACACTGCCCTAGTGCTGGGCTGGAAGGTTCTCAGAGTTGTCAGGGCACAGATAGATAGCGGACAAATGATCAACTGGGTAAGGAATCTACTCGTATACGATGGTGAAGGAGATCCCTTCCCAGTTGATAACCCTATCGAGATTACTTAGCGTCCTAATCTTCTACCCTGAAATACATTAATCAATGCTCTTGCTCCCTTATCCTGTTTCTTTAAGAGGGCATGGAGTTGATCGTAATGAGCCATCTGCCTTGTCACGGCTGGTGTATCAAGTTTTTTATTTCTATTGTGATCCAGTATAATGGCCGGTTCCCCCTCTTCCACGATCCCCTTCAGTACCCCCCATGGAACACTTGAAGCAGTGAGCCATTTAGGTTTTGGATAAAAGTGTGGCGCTGTGGGCACTATATCCTTCTTGAATCTATCGGCACTATAAGCAGCAGGTTCGTAGTCTTTTTTTGTTTGTCCAGTAATTGGCACTGGATATAGTCGCATTGCCCTAGACATATCACCTAATCCCGTTGCCTCATATTCTTTAAGCCATCTGGTTTCCTTCCAATTTAATGCCCCCGCTGACGTACCGATGCCAATCTTCCCTTCTTCGTCAAACTGCCCGTATAGAAGATGTCGTCTCTCTAACTTTTCATGGAAGTCTTTCGTTATACCATTCTTATCTAGTAATTCTTTCTCCACGTTTGCTTTGAAGGTTCTCATTAAGTGTTCACGATCTTTAGACCAACTAGGTTCTCTTCCTTCTCGAACCCACGCTTTATCCTGCCCAAATTCTGGGGATTTTCGAGAGAAATTTGTTTGATCTTGAAGTTTTTCCCATTTCTCAGATTGAATTTGTGAAGTAGTCCTCTTGTCTAGGAGTGGCTTGTCGAATTTCTCCTGTGCCCTTTTCCTTCGTGCAGCCTCTCGTATCTGTGCTGGAGTTTGTCTTTTATTTGGAACTTGTTTTTTCATTACTTAGTATCCTTAAATTCTTTAGGCTTAGTCCAAATCAATTTGACTACGATAGCATAGACTAGCCCACCCAGAATGATTGCAAGTATTGTATTCCAGGGTTCAGGTAGGAATGGCTCAAGCCTCCTGATGGACTCGACCTCCACCCCTACCATGTCACCACCTGGACCCTCGATAACAACACGCTTAAGCACTGGTAGTTCATTGTTCGGATCTACCATGATCTCTCTCTTTACTTCACACCCTCCGAAAAGGGAAACAAAGAAGATACAGAAAAGCCACTCAAGCACATTGTTTTCTTTCTTCATTATTTCTTACTCAATCCATTGTCATGGATAGCACGACCCAAGATGTAGGCCATGATACCATTCACTGTCAATTTGATTTGTTCCTGTTCCAAACCTACGTTGGCACCAAAGAGAACAATCACTGAGAGAACAAGCAAAGCCTGTGCTTTGCGTGAACTAAAGAAATCTTTAATCATATTCATTTGGCTTTATCTACCTTTCGAGAAGCAGCAGCCCAACCAGTTACCGCAGAGATAGCAGCAATTACCATCTCTCTCCACGGAGAAGGAAACAACACAACAGAATCCACAACAGCGTAACCAGCAGCCTCACCCACAGTCTCAAGGGAAGAAGCAGACTGAGGATCTTGCCCAGTCACCCCTCTTTCAAATCCCTCCCAAAAAGCACAGCCAGAAAGAACTGACAACAGCACCATTGCAACAAAAAGAACCCTCATTTTTTCCTACAATCTATAACAGCATCCTTGATTTGCTGTCTGGTTTCCTGAACATCATACTTTATCTTGAACAACACAGCAGTCATGGTCTGTGTTTGATTGTTGATTGTATGAGACAACTTCCTTATGTTCTCTGTAAGGCTAGTCAAGGACTTCTCTACCTCTGTCCATTGTTTCATTTCTTCTCTGATTTTCAACCCGTTAGTACCATTGTTCTTTCGCTCCTTCAGGAAGGAGAATACCTCCCTGAGTATGAGCAAGGCTAACGCCGTTGAGGCAAGGCCAGTTTCCATTGGTGGAATATCTATCATTCTCCAGCCAGCCTTTGTTCTAGTTTCTTGAATGTAAAGTTTGAAGCACTAGGATTGGGATTACGATATGAACTATACCCCTCGTACCCAGCCAGTAGTGGCCTACCAGTGGATATATGCTCAAGAACACTAGGCCCAACATCGAATGCGATCTTGGCAAGTATCAAATTCTGGTAGGGGATTATCCTTCTAAGGGAACTCAACTTGCCTTGAGAGGGCATCCATTCGTCTTCCCCCAACCAGGACATAGCATTGAGGAAGTCGCTGCCTAGACCACCAGTAGGTCCACCTATTAGATCACCCAGAGTTCTTGCTCTATACTTTGCGTCTAGTTTCCCAAGGAATAGAGCATGGAATCCATATCCGGTTTGTCTTTCAATTATGTTTTGAACCTCAAAGAACAAGGCAAACATACCTGAACGGTCTACCCCTGCTGTGTACAACCGCTGTGCCCAAGGGATTCTAGCCACTACCTTGCCGTCGTCGTCCTTCTTTACGCCGTCCACGAAGGGATCTTTACCACGAAGGAACTCATATATTGCTGCTGTTAGACCACCGAAGGTAGCAGTGGCAACCATCATCATTAGTTGGTTGGGATCTTTATGAACAAATCCACGCTGCAACCAAGGAAGGAAGGTCATATCGAATGAAGCAAAGTGGAATGATTTGAATTGCATCATAAGGTTTATTGCACGACTTGAACGGAAGGCTATGGGTAGACTACCAACACTGGGCGTTACGATTATGTTATTTACTGCACCCTTGATCTTGGATTGATAGTCGAACAAGAACAAATCATCGTTCCACTTCTCTGCGTGAGCCACATAGAAGTCTCTACCAATGATAGTCTTCCTTGTTGTGGCTGACCCCGCACTCCAATTCTTACCTATTTGTTTTAGATCTGACTCGCTGAAACCTATTGCCCTTGCAAGTGCAAGGTCTCTCTTGTTTACCTTCCCACCCTTGTTTAACTTCACGCCCATCTCAACTACCATGTCTTCAAGGCCAAGGGTTATCATTCCCTTATTGAAAGCATTCCACCTGTTAAGTAGGTTGAGTCTGTTATATATATCCATCATCTTCCCACCCTGAGAAAACAAATCGTCAACCTTGTCTAGTTTCCCCCTCCCACCAACCCCTAATTCTTCACTGATTGCTCGTTCAGGTCTGGATATATAATCTATATGACTTAGTTCAGTCTCCACTCCAGCCAAGAGGGCACCCCGTGAGGAGGGACTGAGTGTTTCAAAGGCAGAAATATGTCGTGCAAGTTCACTGATGTTCTTCCTGTCTGGTGATCCTATGTAATGGAATAGAGTTCTTATATACCTACCCATACCCAGTGTACCAACTGCATTACCAAAGTCAGAGAGCGAGGAGATAGTAACCATGCCCATGTATCTCATGTAGTTTGTGTTCTTTAATATTCTTAAGACCTTATCTAACTCAATGTGTTTACCGGAAAGGGCACTCCTGCCAAGCAGTTGATTGTGTACAAATGTTAAGTCGTCTACTGTTGCTTTGAAATTCTTAGCATCTGCGTCAGGGTTAAGAGACTGACTTCTCTGTGCCCTCATTACATTTACCACTGGCGTAGTAAACATATATGCTTGGTCTCGTCTTGCATTGGCTGCTGTAACCACTAGGTATTCATACTCACTTAGACCACGGATACCCAACTTCTGTAACTCACGACCTGGACCCTTCACTCTATTTCTGAATGATCCCTCCCACCAATTGTGAATGTCAACTGAACGAAGTTGAGGAGAGAACCCCATAGACCCACCCTCTGGAGGAGTGGCATTAGGTTCTATTTCTCTTGGGTCTATATACTTTCTTGGCTGAACACCGAGATTAGGAAGGTCTTTTCTACTGTGAGTCCTACCTGATATTAGTTCAGCAATTTTATTTAGATCTTTAATCTTTTTCATATAGTCAGCATAATGCTTATGGAATCTACCGTAAGCATCCTGTGTCTTAATAAAGTGTGAACGAGCCTCAGTATCAATTGGTACTGTCTTGCCGTCGATAACAATCTCGGCTGTACGATTTTCCTTAACCTTCTCTAGCAAATCTAATCTCTCTTGGATAATCTTTTTTTCTATTCCAATTCTTTTCTTTAGTGTGCCTTCTAGAATATCTATGTTGCTTTTCTTTTTATCTGTCTCTTCCAGTAGTTTCTTTCTAGCCTTGGATGCTTCTGGATAACTTGTATCTCTGTCACCAATCCGTTTGTTTAATGCTTCGATCTTACCTTCATGGATTTTTATGGGATTAATCCAGAAGAACCTATCTCCAACAAGTATGTATTTACCTTCCTTCTGTTTCTTCTCAGGGCTGAAGTCTATGTTTCGATTATCTCCTGTACCCTTGGCCCATCTTGTGTTCATTACTTTCCCTCGTTTTGATTTACCATCTATCTCTACGTGTATCGTTAGGCTTCCCTTACTGTTAGCCCTATACTCCCATTCAGGTTGTTCTTCCAGTTCCCTGATAGGAGTTCTCTTTGTAATCTTGGTTGGTTCTTTTACTACAGGTTCAGGTGGTGCTGGTGTTGTATCAGTTTTCTTAGTTGATGGTTTACTTGTGTATAGTAGTTGATCGTACTCACTAAACTTCTTACCTTCAGTCCAGTTTCTCTTTGCTGGATTGATGGCATACCCTTCAGCCTTTGCCCATTCTTCTGGAGTTACATCAGATGCTTTTCTTTTGCCAGTGATAACAACCGTAAGTTCTCTACGATCATTACTGATAAGTATTACTTCGTCCCCAACCCTTACATCCTTCATCCATCCTGCTGGACTACTTACAGCAGTTTTTTCTCCAGCAATAACTGCATCAAACATACTCTTTGATTTGACTTTCTTCGAGGCTCCTAGTGTCCTTCCCTCACCCCAATCGGATGACATCTGTATTTTCTTTGGAGACTTTACAGTCTTCTTCTTGGGTGGCTCACCGAAGGACTCTTTGAATAGATTCTCAATGGCTTTCACACCACGATAAGTTAATCCTTTTCTCTTTATGGTTCCGTCTGGATTTTTCCACTCTGGTCTAGATCCAATACCAGCAAACTTCTTGGTTAGTTTTGGTACTCCCTTAAATGGTTTGAACACTCCATATCTGCCAGTAGTACCCTTCGGATCTATAGTCTTTTCTTTTCTTTTATATTCATGCCACTTGTACCACTGGTTTGTTTCAATATCGAAAACAAATACAGGCTTATTCATTCCTTGAGCCATTGCTACTGCCCAGCCTGTGCCACCCTCTACATTTTGTAATGGTTGATCTACTTCTGTGAGTTTCCATTTACCATCTTTGCCTTTTTTCTGTACCTTTACCTTCCCCCTTTCTAAAAAACCAACAGCAAAAACAGCGTCAGCATCTACAACTTGGTTATAATTTCGTTCGATAAGGCTTCGGACAACGGGTTTACTTCCTAGTTCTTCTTTAGCATCCCAAGGTTGAGGTTCACCTGACTTCTGTGGTCTAGTAGGTCTCTTTCTTTTGGAAGGTGGTTTTCTGTTTAGTCTTGCAGCAGCATCTTCTATTGCTTTATCTGCATCAGGATGTACATCGACTTCTACAAACTCTAAGGGTTGACCGTGACGGTCGGTTCCCTTTCTGTGTTTGGTTTTTGGTTTCTCTACACCCTTGATAAAGAAGTGCTTTACCTCGACTCCATACTTCTCAGCAACCTCACCAAACATAGCGTCTGCTCCCATAGCCCCACCTGAAGTGAGAGTATGTTCCTCTCCAGGACCAGACCTATTGGGTTGTGGCTCTCCAAGTTCCCTGACCTGGAATTCTTCTGCCTGTATAGATTCTCTTAACTCTTTAATTTTCTTATTTAAATAATCAGAGGTCTTTGGTGATTTCTTTGCCCATCCTGGTAGTTCCTTCCCTCTAATAATAGGATAAGTACCAAGGGTATTGTGTGATTCAAGAAATTTGTCGATCTTCTTTTTGTTTTTGTTGAAGTCCTTGTCGTCAAATTCAAGTATGTCTTCTTTGGTTAGAGTAACCACCTCTTGTGGTTTTGCAGATCTTGTTACTTTTAGATCTTCAGCAACTATCTCTTCTTTAGTCTTTACTATTTCAAATGGTTCTCCCTTGTTGTTGACTGGAATGTATCCATTGCCTACCAATGTAGTTTCATAAAACTCGGTAGGTTCTTCCATTGCTTCTAGTTTTTTACGCAAATGAAAGTATTCACGCATGACTCTAATTATTGGGCCTTGTAATCTCTCAGTTTCTTTTGCAAGTTCAGTTAGTTCTCCTGCTGCCTTTGCTAGTTCTATTCTTATCTCACCCTTACTGTTACTTAGATCATTTAGCAAGGTTCTTAAATCAGATACAGTCTTAATGAACTCATCTTCATAGTCCTGTTTAAGAATCTTCTTAACGCCTGTACTTATCTCATCAAGATCTCCTTGCTCCAAATACCGGGCTTGATTTGCAACCTCCATTAGTTCAACAATGGATGCTAATTCGTCTGCCTTTTCTGACCAAACTGTTTTATCTATGTCCCCGCCAGCCTCGACTGTGTTGCGTAGTTCTTCAAGTTCATTTAAGAGACCTGAAAGTTTCTGGGAGTATCTGAAGTTATCTTCTAGACGAGCCATGTGTTGGGCCATTATAAGTTTACGAACTAGATCATGTCCTGTTCGTTCGTTCAGTCGAATGATATTGTTTTCTTTCCAAGGCACAAGATACCTATCGTCTATGATTACTTTTCTTCTTAGTAGTTGGGAAGGCGAGGAGGAAAGATTACCGTCACCATTCTCAAATGGAGATCTCTCCATATTAACTGCCACTTGTTTTGCAACACTCCAGGAGGTTGTTTCCTCCCAGTCTTTAGATTTAAAATCCTCGACAAGTTTCGTGGCACTTTCTTGTTTCTTTTTTAGCAACTCTAGACGTTTCTTAAGTGTACCTTCATCTCTAGGTGAAACTTCCTGCTTAAGAGCCAACTCTATATCTTCAATTTCTTCATCGGCATTATTAAGTACACGCCTGTAATATTCTAGATTGGCTTCTCTCTGCTCGGTAAGTCCCCTTCGTATCGAAACAATGAATGGGTTTCCCCTCTCACCCAAGCCTGACTGTTCTCCCTGAAGTACAGCCAAGGCTATTGCTTCATTGTTAGGAACCCTTGGAACATAAGAGTCTTGATCACCAAAAACATTATAGTCTACATCTCTGTTTTGTTTGGATTCAAAGCCAGCAATGTGTAGGGTTTCCCACACTGATTCATTGAACTTCCTTGCTTCTTTAGCCAGTTCTTCTACTGCCTTTGTTGCTTCTGGGTTGTTCTCTAATATCTTGAATGGGTCTTGGTCTTGACCATCGTGCTTCTTTAGCCAAGCAGGAGTATTCCAGCCCTTGGCTTCTTCAATCGTATGCTTAGTAGAGACAATAAGTTTCCCTGCTAGTTCATATAGATCATGTTCGGTATTGATTATATTGTCGGGATCTATCTTCCCTTTGTTTTTATTCTGGAACTCTAAATATTCTTTTGCTATATTTCTTAATGGCATTTGTCTTTGTGATAATTGTTGTTCAACATAATCCATTACTTCTTCAAGTGAAAGTTTCCCACTCTTCATTCCTATATCATCTGGAATCATATTACTTCTTACTAATATTCTCCCGATCTCTCTCGTTTGTTCATCCATATTAAAGAGAAGCCTTTGAGAAGGATTCAGTCTTAGAAATCTAATAAGGAATCTAGATAATCTACTTCCTGATTTACCACCAATAATATCGGCAGCACCAGGATGTATTTTATCAAAGATCTCTCTTAGGTAGGGTGCTGCCTTCTCTGCTAGGTCAGGATCTTCAGGCATGAAGGGTTTTTGTTTACCTGTATCCGGGTCAGTACCCGATACTTCATCGAATACTTTTTTGGCTTCAGGATCTTCAGCAATCTTCTCGTCTATCCCTTTTTGAATTGCTACTGTTTCTTCTTCAATAAAATCATTGGTAGTTCGACCACCAAGTATTGCTTTTTCAGCCTTCTCTTTAGTTTTCTTTAACCCCTTCTTTGCTCCATGAACCCCTAGTGGAAATACTACCCCGAGTGCGGCAGACCCAAAGAGATCGTATAAGAAATCCTCTTCAGTCCTTGTTAGGTCGTGTTCCTGCATAAGGGGTTCAACACCCATAGTTAGGATTGTATTTTCTATAGAAGAGACAGCCATCTTGGTAGTTACTTTAGACATGGTTGATGCTGGGAGTTTCATTACACCACGGGCAACCCAACCACCAATAGGTATCCAGTTTATAGGATCAATAACAGCAGCGGGTAATGCTGCCATAAGATTCCCAATGACACTTCCCTCTGCCAACTTCATGTTGCTAGGGTGGATTCGACGGATCTTATCAATCCTTCTTCTTGTTGATACTGAACTCTTCGACTCTAGTAAGTCTCTCCACGCTTCGGGATAATACTTCTCGATCCATTGGTTCTTCTTAAGTTGCTTGTCTTGGCTTGCTACATATCCCGGTTCTACCATGTTGTTGGCAGTGACATCTCCTCTACCAGACAATAGATTAAGTGTGTTGTATTCCTTTGCCATGATACCTACACGGGTAAACCAACTAGAACCATACTCTGCGCTGGCAGGGTTCTCTGAGTATGGATTAGCCATGAAGTTCTTATACTCAGCAGGGTCCATCCTTGAGATATGTCTTAGGAACCCAGGATTACCGTCCATTGGTAGGCCAATCAACTACTGTTATTGGTATGACTTCTTTACCAATTAACTCCCAAACAAATCCAGAGAATCTATTGTCGTCCATTCCGAATATTAGATTTTGATCTTCATGTGTAAACAGAGAAGAAGCATTGGCTCTGAGGAAGTCGTAGTGTGTGAACTTTGTAGGGCTTTCTTCTTCTGACATGAGAGACATTGAAGTAATCAAATCACTCTTACTTATCTTTTTATACCCATTACTTTTGTATAGTTCCCTGAGTGGAACCCAAGGGTAAGCACTAGACCCATCCAGTGGTTGGATTGCTCTAGATATGATACTAGCATTATTGTAGTGACCAGGGTTTGTTATTGTTCCACCTAGCAACTCAAGGATTGGAGAGTTCTCATTACCGGGAGCAGTCCATCCATTCCATAATATTGTTGCTTGTAGATCTCGACCCTTTCTTTCCTCGATAGTCCTTACATATCCCTTTGCAACCTCTCCTATTTGTCCCATTGTTACATCTTTGTCGTACTCTATTCCTGATTGCACCCTGAATAGTTCTCTTCGTATAAGAGAACCCGATGTTCCATCTCCATTTAGTATGTCTGTCATATCGAACTGAGCATTCTCACTACGAATATTATTAATGAATGCTTTCTTTTCTGGTTGGCTTAGATCTCCTACTGTCTCCAAGAACTCTCGTTGTGCTGATGCTAATGCTTTAGGAATATGAATATCATTGTTCCAGATTTGTTGCAGATTCCTGCCCGGTGATGTACCTATCAGTTCCCGTGCAGTTGATCTGATATGCTTAAGGAATATTGGGCTTGTTACCTTGCCAGTGATAAAGGGATCGGTATTCATTTTATCCCTGAAGTTGGCAACGATGTGTTTTGTTATTTCTTCCATGTCGAGACCAGCGAACCCTGGATAGTCTTCAATGCTCTTGAATGCTTCTGGTGCCCACGGACCATCAGCATAGTCTTCTGGCTTTTGAAAGTTCCTCAAATACTTATTGATAGTTTCAATCTGCTCTTCTGAGGATTTGCTTTGGAACTCAGCATTGAGCATGAAACTTGGGTTCCATTTCTCATTAAGCATATCGACAGGAGTACCAACAACTGCACCTTCTACCTCTTTGTCTTTGATTATGTGTTGGTCATTCAATGACCAGTCTTTAATAGTTCTAAAGTCTATGACTACTGCATACTTGCTAAGTCTACCCGTGTTTCTATCCTCTACACTTTTTACTACTTCAGTTCCATTGGGAAGCATTAACTTCCAAGACATATTGTCTTCTTGCAATTGCAGTTTTACAACGCTGTAGAGGTATTCTTCATTCTCTTCTTTGGTTAGATTTTCCATACCCTCAACTGGGTCAGCACCCGAGATAGCATCATAGATAGCATTTGGTATGTGATTTCTTGCTGAAAGTTCTCTCCCATTTGGATCTGTTACTGTGACCTTGCTCAACATGGGGACATAGAACAGTCTGTTCTTTCCTGTCCCAGATAGAGTCTCGTCCCTTCCAGTAACCTTTGCTGTGTCTATTACGAATAGACGATCCGCTGCATTCTTTGCGTATTCTCTTGCACTATCTGTTAGTTCTACAATTTGATCTGCGGTAAGGCCAGTACCCCCCGTGTCTAGTTTCTCAGACGAGTCAGAGAAAACAGATCTAGCAACCATATTTAATATTTCATTGTAGAACGTTTTATCCCCTTCTGGGAGTGTGCCTTCTACTCCCTCTGGAAGATTGGATAGGTACGATTCCTTAAGTTGGACCCCTACTGTTGAATCTAGTCCCCAATCAATTTCATATCGAGCAAGGAAAGGATCTCCTGTTACATCATGAGTTGGTACACGGGCCTCCTTTGTTGTTTCTTCAAAAGTATCATACGTTCCTGTTTTATATCTATTTGCTATGACTAGGATTCTATCTATTTCTTTATCTTCTAGATCCAGATCGTATTTCCCAAGTTTTTCAGCCATATCCAAAAAGAGAACATTACCCGTATGGGTTTTATGAGTCTCCTTAAGCATGAACACTTTCAATGCTCCTTCAATATTCTTAGGAAGAATACCAGGATCTAGTTTCTCAATAACATTCCATGCTGCGTATAGTTCAGACTCATCTTTTTTGTATTGACCAATTGATCCTAGATAATTATCAAGTGCTTCTACATCTCCAGACTTGTAAGGTTTTTTCTTATTCCCAACTTCTGAAAGCAAACCATTCATGAGTGTGGTATAGTTGGGATCTTCAGGATTCGACAATGAGTATGATATTAATCTATTTAGTCTAATGTTCTTCACTGTTCTTGATTGGATTGCTGCCTGTGTCGATTTCAATTGACGCAAAATATTAGGATCTGTTTCAGTTTTAATAAGACTCTCAAGCATCGGTCCTACATTTGAAGTTAGCACTGAATAGATTGGACTGGTAGCCGAACCAACATTGGTAGTGATGCCAGTACCAGACTTACCAAGAGAAACCCCAGTGATTAAACTTTGCAAACTCTTTGAGAACTCATTCGTAATAAAGAGTTCTTTCATTACTGGATCATTATTAAACAATCCATTATTGTAGTCCGTAAGTTTTTGTTCTGAACCTTCTGGAGTGCTGGGGTATGAACTCATCCATGAAGACCTACCTTCATTTATTATCTTTAGTAGGTTCCCCTTTGATTCTGGATTGGTTACAGTCCCCGTTTCTATTAGTTGATTTGCTTCCCCTATTGCGGAGGCTAGTAAAGCAGCACCAGCACTGTTGCCTTCTTGTATCTCTATTACTGCGTCAGCAATTTTGTTACTAGCATTGATTGTATAGGCAGAATCTACGAAAGCCTCTAGTCCTCTTATGGACTTCTCTTGATTCAACCTTAATGAACTAACCATTTCACTCACACCAGCAAGGGCTATATTATTAACCTTATCGCTTTGGAGGTTGAGTCTATTGGTTACTCCTATTGCATCTTCTTCTACCTTTGAAATTAGATCTGAATGAGAACCCAGTATGCTTGTTGCTTTCATTATT
>JYMV01045901.1_pt1 | contig 15428 bp, 14 predicted proteins | sample 338911 | NCBI WGS metagenome assembly JYMV01 (sample SAMN03354496, study PRJNA234377) | hydrothermal vent metagenome | biome: Deep sea; feature: Hydrothermal plumes at the Eastern Lau Spreading Center, Western Pacific Ocean; material: Seawater | place: Tonga | collected 2009 | depth 2000 m m
TGCAAATGAAAATTAGGCGACAAATGAAAATTTTATTTTTCCTGTGGATAGCATTGGCAGGGGTATCTTCTTTTCCAGCCTCAGCGATGACTTCATCTTTGCAGGATGATTTGCGTTCCAGAAACCAAAAACTCAATATTTTATTCCGGATCAGTGGGCTTGAAGATATTTTGGAGAACATCGAATCTGTTTTACAAATTTCAGGAAATATTAATAAGGAGGCTTTGGCACCCGGTCAGGATGGGTTTGCCAGGAGAATCATGCACCGGGCCTATTCTCGTGAAAAATTTAATCGAGTGCAGAAGCAATCTTTTCTTGAAAATTACAAACCTCAATATGTTTTTTCGGGGGTTCAATGGTATCGAAGTTCATTAGGGAAAAAATTAATGAGGCTTGAAAATGAAGCGAATAATCCAGCCAGCCAGCCAGCCAGGGATTTGTTCGTGGAAAATTTATTGAGCTCGCCTCCCAGCGAGGAACGAGTATTTCTGGTAGAGGAAATTGAGCGTGCTTCGACCATGACTGAAGCTAGTAAGATCCTTTACTTGGGATATGTCAAATTGATGTATCCCTTTAATAAAACAATTCAAGGAAAGAGGCCCGGAAAAGTACTGAGATTATTGGAGGAAAGCATTACCGAACCCATGCGGGAAATTGTTTTGCGGGGTTTGCTCTTTAGCTTTAAGGATATTAAGGATAAAGAACTTGAAAAATATGCTGAGTTTTTAAATTCTGAGGCCGGAAGCTGGTTCAGTCAGACAACTTTGAAGGGTTTTGAAAAAGGGATTAAAAGGAATTTGCATCAGGCAGGACAAATTCAGGAAGACTTGTTAAAAGAAATCAAATCTGGTGGGCCGGAGTTTCCTTTGGTAAAAGAGATCGCCGAACCGGGACAAAGGTACCTGCTAATTGGAAAGCGCGATCCTTTTCAGCCCTTGGTGAACTCCGGCGGACTGGTTTTACTTGCTGAAGAAGGTCAAATGTCCAAGGCCCGCTTGTTCGGGGAGGAGTTAGGAGATATTCCCCCTATTGCCTTGCTGGTATTTGCCAAGATTGAAGACCAGCATCCCGACCTCTATAGAAATTTGAAACATTTTGAACGCTTGATTAATGACCGAGAAGAATTGGAAGAGATGGAAGATGATGAATATTCCGATGCCATTGAAAATTATCGTGCTGCCTTGGAGCAGGCTTCTGATATCAAAATGGATGAGTCGCCCCTGCAGATAGAATATGACTCCCTTCGGATGACGGGAATTATCCGAAAAAGATTAGAAGTGATTGCTATGTTTGAGATTGGCCAAACTGGGTATGCAGTGAGACAAGGGGACCGGATTGGTCCTGTGTTCGGGTACGTGGATGAAATACAGGACGAACAAATAGTCGTGGTTGAAAAATTCAGGGATTACCTCGGTAATATCCTGACCAACCAGAAAATTATCGATTTTTATCAGGACACATCTAATGAGGGTGATACGAACTTATGAGAAAACAAATGTTCCTAAAATCCTATTTGATGAAGATAGCTTTTTTATTAGTATTTTTAACGGGAGCGGTACCCACATATTCTGCGGTTCTGCTTGTGGACCATCAGTTAGATACCCCGTTACTTCAAGAATTAGATATTTCTGGACAGGACAAAAAAAAGGCGGTTCCGTTAATGGTCTTTGCCCAAAATCAGATGGGAGGTTTCAATAATGAACCATTAGGGGAAATTGTTTTTCTCAATACAACAGAAGAGGGGCAAAGCTCCATTATCTCTATAGAATCAACCCAGCCTGTTCAATATACGGCGTTTAAACTTCTGAATCCACTTCGTCTGATTCTGGATTTTCCCAAAATGGATAAAGGAAATCTGACTAGCCGTATTCAGGTTGATACAGGAATCGTAAATTCTATCCGTCCTATTCATTTTGAAGTGGCGGGGGTACTGCGCCTTGAAATCGTTCTCAACCAGTCAGCAGATTATGAGATTAATAAGCCGGAGAAAAATAAATTAATCGTTCGTCTTCGATCTTCGGGGCAGGTCTCAGGTCAGGAAATGGCCCAAATGTCTCCGTCCATGAAGGAGACAGCTCCTTCCAGTAATAAGAAAGAATTTTATAAAAAAAGTCTCCGGGGCGCGGCTTCCCTCATGGAAGAAGCGGAAGAAGCGGAAGAAGTTGCCTTAAATGAAGACACCTGTTTTCCCATGTTATTCGGAGAAAAGGAAAAGATTTCCCTGGACTTTCAAAATGCCGATGTCCGAAACCTTTTTAGAATCTTCGCAGAGATAAGTGGATTTAATGTCATTCTTTCTCCTGAAGTAGGAGGTTCCGTAAATATTAGAATGATAGATGTGCCTTGGAACCAGGCAATGGAAATAATTCTCACTAACAGTGCTTTGGGACGGGAATGCTTCGGGGGCAATATTGTCCGTGTTGCGACCAAAGTGACGCTTGCGGCTGAAGACACAGCCCGACTTTCTGAGAAAACTCGTGCAGTATCTGAAAGGCTCAATGAACGGGATTCTGAGGATCTGGTCACCGAGGTGGTTCGTGTCAACCATGCTGATATTACCGAACTTTCGACGAGCCTTAATGCCTTAAAGAGTGCTCGCAAAGACGCCCTGATTACGATAGATACCCGAACCAATACCCTAATTTTAAATGACCTGCGACATCATGTGGATGATATGCTGGAGACCATAAAAATTCTGGATATCCCCACACCCCAGGTTTTGATTGAAGCAAAAATTGTTGAGATCAGCAAAAGTTTCTCCCAGGAACTGGGAATTTCTTGGGGTCTTGTAAACCCTGACGGTGGTTTCCCGGTGGTTACCGGGAATACCAATTTTGATACCCAATTTCTGGTGGATCTAAGACCAACTGTTGATATCGCTTCAGGAAATGTTGCCGGCTTCGATTCTATAATACAGGGGTTCTTACCTGGAGTAGCTTTAAATGTCAGTCTGGAAGCTCTGGAGAAATCGGGAAAGGGGCGTGTTATTTCCAGCCCCAGAGTTACGACTGCGGATAATAAGGAAGCCCGGGTACTAAGTGGTAGGCAAATTCCCTATCAGGTCAATTCGGTCGAAGGGAACTCCATCCAGTTTGTCGATGCCGAGCTCAGTTTGACAGTCACCCCTCATGTCACTGCAGACAATAGTATTTATATGATCATAGACGCGACTAAAAATGCCGCGGATTTTACGGAAAAGATTGACAATGTACCGACCATAACCACAAAGGAAATGCATACGGAAGTTTTAGTGGGTAATGGGGATACAACTGTTTTAGCTGGAATTTACGAAAGCATTTCAACCGAAAATAAAAAGGCAGTTCCGTGGTTCTCTAAATTGCCTTTAGTGGGTTTTCTGTTTAGAGCCTTTGATGATAAAGACAGTATTAGTGAGCTTTTAGTTTTTATCACTCCTACCATAGTTGAAACATATTGAGTTCTGTGCTTAAGGCTGTTTAAACAAGGAAAAACAAGGTGCACGAAAAAACTCTCATAAAGAAAAAATTGGGACTGTTAAAAAATGCCAGTTTTCGAAATGCGGAGAACGTCTGCTGGTAATTAGCAATAGTTTTTTTACCCCTTCTACCCCATGCGGGGCATGCGTGATATCCTCTTCTTTAACCTTCATACCCTGCAAGGGTAAAATTAAATGAAGAGGATATAACTGGGGCAGGAAGTACCCGTGCCGGGCATGAAGGTTATTGAAGAGGTCATCACAGCTACGGAAGAATATCACTGCTCCACGGTTATCAGTGCGCAGAAAAATTAAGCCATTAATTTTTAAAGACAATTTTTCCGGGATTTCTTCATTTCTACCCCTGCGGGGCACGAAAGCCGGGGAAAAATATCACGCGTATAAATTCACCTACCCAATATAAAAATATGCAACGCTTAAGCATTGACCTCGGCGAAAGAAGTTATGATATCCTTATCGGCCGCGGTCTTAGAAAGCGGGTGGGTGAGCTCCTCAAGGCTGTCTTCGATCCCAGCCGGGTTGTGGTCATTACGCACCCCTCCATCAACAGTCTCTATGGCGAAGAGGTAGTGGAGAATTTTGTTGCCCAGGGCTGGACCACGGACATCATCGAAGTCCCAGAAGGCGAATCCTCCAAGAATCTGGGCCAGGCAGAAAAATTATACGACCACCTGTTGGAATTGAAGTGTGACAGGAAATCCGCTTTAATCGCTTTGGGCGGCGGAGTGATTGGAGATTTGGTGGGTTTTGTCGCGGCGACCTATCAGAGGGGAATTCCTTTCATACAAATGCCCACCACTTTACTTTCCCAGGTTGACAGCAGTGTTGGAGGAAAAACGGCGGTCAATCATCCCAAGGGAAAAAATATGATTGGGGCGTTTTACCAGCCACGTCTGGTGGTGGCAGATCTGGAGACTCTCAAGACGCTTCCCTCGAAAGAATACCGGGCGGGACTGGCGGAGATAGTTAAATATGGGGTCATTTCCGACGCCAGGCTTTTTGAATTTTTGGAAACCCACTACAAGGAAATTCTCAATCTCGATCATGAATGCCTTTCCCATATCATTGAGACCTCCTGCGCCATAAAGGCGGGAGTGGTTGAAAAGGATGAGCGGGAAAACCATTATCGGATGATTCTTAACTTCGGACATACTTTGGGCCACGCTATTGAATCGTTGACGGACTATTCCCGCTTCATACATGGGGAAGCAGTGGCTATGGGAATGGTGTGTGCGGCAAAACTGTCTCATTCGATGGGAAAATGTTCGGAAGAAGTTCCAAAGCGCCTGGAGGCCCTGCTGAAAAAATTGGGCCTGCCAGTTGAGATGCCGGGATTGGATTCCTCCGCCGTGATTGAATCTTTGTATCATGATAAAAAAACCATGGACCATAAGATAAGGTTTATTCTGGTTAAAGAAATCGGTTCCATCGAAATCGTAGACCATATGCCAGAAGCAGAAATTTTAAAAGTGCTTTGAGAAGGCAATCAGGGATTTCCCATGCAATCCAGACGAACAATTTTAATACTAGCGATGATTTTTTTGGTCGGTGGACCGGTGTTGTTTGCGGGTGCCACTATTTACAAATGGAAAGATGAAAACGGTAAAACCTATTTTACCGATGACCCCACAAAAGTCCCGGAAGCGTTTCGCAAAAAACCCTTTATAAAAGATCCTAAATTCCGTAAAAAATTTCCAATTTTCAGAAAAAAGAAAGCACCGGATGAAGCAGGTGAAACCTCTCATGAAAAAGGTCTTGCTGAAACTGAAAATAAAGAAGGCGACAAACAAGAAGGTTTGACCGATGCGGAGCGTGCGACTGCGGAAGCCGCCGTTAATTTCCTGGAAGAAGACATCCCCCGATACGAAAAATATTATATCGGGCCCGCCAACAAAAGCAAACTTGGTGCTCTTCAAAAAGCTGTTGCGGCAGCGGCTGCCCAAAAACAGGCTCTTTGGGATCAAATTTCTACGCACGACCTCCCTTTATTTAAAGAAATTGCTGGGTTCCTGATAACGAGCATTGCTGCAGATGAAAAAACTCAGAAAATTATGCCCAAAAAATTCAATGTGCGTGGGCAAACCCAATTGTTGATGAACCGGTTGAAGAGCGAAGCGGAGCAGGAAAAACAGTTTCTGGAAAACCTGACCACAGCCCTCAACGCCAAACCTGCAAAGGCTGAAACGGGCGGTAAATTCCCTCCTCCTGTAAAAAAGCAGGAGCCTCCCCAATCAAGTCCGGAGATTTCTCGCGAAAAATCATTGAACAAACCGGGAAAAGCAACCGGTGGTAAAGAGATTAAAAAATCCGTCAAAAAAGAAAAGCAAAATTTGAAACAGGGTTTAGAAACCTACCAAAAGCTTCTTCAGGGTTCAGAGAAAGCCCGCGCCCGCCATATCAAAAAAATTGAGGAGTTGAAAAACCTGAGTTTCAAACCGAAAAGCTGGACCACTGAAGAGTCGCTGGAGGAAATGATCGAAGGGCTGGAAGAAGCGGTTAAAAAGACGGATCAGGAAATTCGGCGATATAAAGAAAAAATAAAGGAATTTTCCTTTCAGGATTAGCGGATTACGTAAAACAGTTTCATCCTGTTTTTATAGGCAAGACCCTATTTACCGGGTAATATAAATCTACACCCAATCCAACGGAATTCATTATGATGAAAACGGTATGGAGCGCTCTATTTTGTTTTGTGCTAGTAGGGGTTCCGGCGCACGCTAAAATTTACAAATGGGTGGATGAAAATGGCAATACCCATTTCACCAAATGTAAATCAATTGCAGAATACAGGCTCTTGTAAAAAATGTGATTTGGAAAATGCAGACCTGAGCAGTGCAAACTTGAGCGGAGCAACCCTGCATGGCGCAGAAGTTAGCGGAGCAAGCTTTAGCGGGGCAACTTTTTGCAATACCATCACGTCAGACGGAGAGACGGATAGCTCGGGTTGTTGATTAAGTTGACCTGAAGTGTAAAAATTAATAAAAGTCCTATGTCTTTTTAGCTTCGGCAAGACATGGGGCTTTTTTGTTCACACTTCCCCTCTCATCCCTCCTTGCCAACTCTGTCCACAGGGGTTAAATTAAAACCGTTATTGTACGCGTTCAAATTCAATTTGATTTTTTCATCTAGGCTCAGGGGGTTCTGCCATGGCAATCAAAACCTATAAAAACTATATAGATGGGAAATGGGTGGTTTCGTCCAGCGGCGACACCTTTGATAATATCAACCCCGCCAACAAAAAAGAAATTATCGGGCGTTTCCAGAAATCAAACGCGGATGACCTGAATAAAGCTGTGAAATCCGCCGTCAAGGCCCAGGAAGGATGGAGAAACTTGCCCGCTCCCAAACGCGGCGAAATTCTTTTCCGCGTGGGTGAATTGCTGACCAAGTATAAAGAATCCTTGGCTGAGGACATGACCCGTGAAATGGGAAAGGTCCTCAACGAAACCCGCGGCGATGTTCAGGAGGCGATCGACCTGACCTATTACACGGCAGGGGAAGGCAGACGAATGTTGGGTGAAACCGTTCCTTCTGAATTGAATAACAAGTTTTGCATGACCGTCCGAATGCCGGTGGGGGTGGTGGCGGCAATCACGCCATGGAATTTCCCCATTGCCATTCCGTCCTGGAAGCTGATTCCGGCCTTGGTGTGCGGTAATACCGTAGTGTTTAAGCCAGCTAGCGATACTCCTCTTTCGGCATATCGTTTTGTGAAAATCTTTGAAGAGGCTGGCCTTCCACCGGGTGTTTTGAACTTTGTCACTGGTTCGGGATCAGAGGTGGGCGAACCCCTCATAGAGCATCACAGCATCAATCTGGTTTCTTTTACCGGTTCGACCGATACCGGAGCGACGGTGGCACATAAATGCGCCTGGAACATGAAACAATATTCCCTGGAAATGGGAGGGAAAAACGCCATCATCGTGATGGACGATGCCGATCTCGACCTCGCCGTAGAAGGCGTGGTATGGGGAGCGTTTGGAACTACCGGGCAACGGTGCACCGCTTGTAGCCGTGTCATTGTACATAAAAAAGTTATTAAAAAATTTACCAGTCGCCTCCTCAAACGCACGAAAACGCTTCGCCTGGGAGATGGAACCAAAAATACCACCGATGTCGGACCGCTGATCAACGAAGAGCAACGGCAGAAAGTTTTGGGTTACTGCAAGGTTGGCGTGGAAGAGGGAGCCAAACTGCTCCTCGGTGGAAATATTTATAACAAAGGTAAATGCCGGAGCGGATTCTTTTTTGAACCTACGTTATTTGCAGAGGTGTCTCCGAAAATGCGAATTGCACAGGAAGAAATATTTGGTCCGGTTTTGAGCATCCTGGAATGCAAAAGCCTGGAAAGAGCCGTGGAAATCGTCAACGATTCGCGGTTTGGTTTGTCATCGGCAATTTATACACGGGATGTGAATCGTGCCTTCAAGGCCATTGAAAAACTCGACACCGGAATCACCTATATTAACTCCTCAACTATTGGAGCGGAAGTACAACTGCCGTTCGGCGGTACCAAAGGAACAGGTAACGGCCATCGGGAGGCAGGGACCACCGCGCTGGAAATTTTTACCGAATGGAAATCGGTGTTTGTCGATTACAGCGGTGGCCTGCAGAAAGCCCAGATTGAGGATTGAAGATTTTTCCTCCACTCGGCGTGGGGCGGTGATATTCTTTCTCAACCTTTACCCTTGCTACCCCTGCGGGGCATGAAGGTTAATGAAGAGGACATAACGCCTGCCTCGAAGGGGTACAATGATCAATGGCTCTATTGGGCCGAGAGAACGTTTGCTCGCCTTAAAAAGCCATTGCCCATGCCAGCGGGGGCTCTCCGCTTCAAATATTGTGTGTTTCTGTGCTAGAATTGCAACCACTAGCCGCTACTCATTGCAGTAGCAATTGCCTGCGGTATCATTACTTGTTTACCTTTTACGTAATCAGCAAAAATTTAGTTGTCGTGGAGAAAAGTCATAAATTCAAATCCAGAAGCGCAACGATCCTTATCCGCCCATGAAGGTATAGACCCATCGGCCGCGGCCAGCGTGATACCCCATTCGGGGCATGAAAGCTAATGAATGGACATAACTCGCTGGACTCAATGAACAATGGCTTTTCTTTGCCCTCTGTAAGTGTGGAGTGCCAGAAGAATGACTGCCCATTGCCTCCCCCGCTAGGGGGGCGCTTGAAATTTTCTATATTATCCAGTGGTAGTGGTGGCAATTCGGTTTATATCGAGGCGGACGGAAAACGTATTTTGATCGATGCCGGGTTGAGTGAAAAAAAACTCTCCCAGCGCATGGCTCATATCGACCGGTCCCTGAATGGATTGGATGCGGTATTTGCCACTCACGAGCACACCGACCACATCCGCGGTATGGGCCCGCTTTTAAGGAGACATCAACTTCCTCTCTACACCACAGAAGGAACTTATAAACGGGCGTGCCATTCTCTGGGCAAGCTTCCCGGTTTCAATCCGATCCGTGCCGGGCAATTTGTTGAATTCGGCGAGTTGGTTGTGGAACCTTATGCCACCCCCCATGACGCGGAAGAATCGGTGGCTTTTGTTATCCATTACCGAGGGTTGCGCTTAGGGATCGCCACTGACCTGGGAAAAGTGACGGCAGAGGTCACGAGTAAACTGCAAAAACTGGATGCCCTGCTCATCGAGTCCAATCACGATGTGGAAATGCTGGATGCCGGACCCTACCCCTGGATTACCAAGAGAAGAATAAAAAGCGATGTCGGGCATCTTTCCAACGAAGCCTGCGGCGAAATGTTGTCAGCGGTCAAGCATTCCGGGTTGCGCCTCGTCGTGTTGATGCATATGAGCCAGACTAACAACCACCCGGAACTGGCCCGAATCACCGCCCGCCAGGCCCTGGGGCAGGACGACTCGACCAAAATGATCATTGCCGAGCAGAACCACCCCACTGCACTAATGGCTCTTTAGCCCCACTCGGCGTGGGGCCGACTAGCAATGGCTTTATTTGGCTGGCAAAGGGTTATCTCGGCTCAATTAAACCCTTGCCCATTTCTACCGGGCGTGGCCCGGCATGCCCACCTGACGGCAAGAAAAATAATGAACGGCGTTGACAAAGATAAAAAAATAGGCAGTTGGTTTGGCATGGCCGTTGGCGATGCCATGGGCCGATCTGCAAAGGGATTGAAACCAGCCGCCATCCGCCAGATTTTCGGGACCATGGACGACTTCAAAGATGTGCGCCCGATTATGGGAAAGGGAATTAAAAATTACCGCATGCAAGGACTCTATGGCACCCCGACTCAATGTGCCCTGGCGGTCGGTGATGCTTTGCTTAAAAACAAAAAACAGTTTTTGCAGGAGTCAGCGGAAAATTTTCAGCAGTTGGCGAAAGCGGGCCCCGAAGGTTATTTTGGGGTCTACCGCAACCCCTCTACCTGTCTATGGAGGGCCGTGGACCTGCTGGACGATCTTGAGGAGGGGCAGGCCTCTGAACAGAATTCTTCCACATCCCTGTTTGCTACGTTAGCTGTGCCTCTGGCTTTGTTCCAGGCTAAATGGTCAAAAACTCTGGCTAGACAATGTTTTGAAGCCTGCCTGTTGATGAGCCGAAATCGGTTTGAAGTGGTGGGAACCGTATTAACCGGATTTTTAGTGACCCGGTTTCTGTCTTTGCGTCCTGAAGAAAGTCTTTTGGCTTCTGTCGATATCTTGCAGGAGGCGGAAGAAATATGTCAGCAGGCGGAAGCGGAGTACCTGCAAAGATTCCCGGAGTCGGAGGACGGGGGCGCAAGGGGCGCGAATGCTTTGAGTGGAGCTCTGAAGGGTTTGGCGAATAAATCCCAGGAACCGGAATTCCTGCATTGGCTCTGCGAATATGCCAACACCTTCACCAGATTGGAAATCCGTCACCCTTCACAAGGGTTTGTGTTGACTTTGCTTCCGCTGGCCTTGCATTGTGTACTTCTGCCGCCAGAGTCGGGTTTTGCTTCCACCCTCACTCATTCCCTGAGTTACGGGAGAGAGACGGAAATGTTGGGTGCTTTGGTGGGGGCCTGGGCTGGAGCGCTGTATGGTTTCGATAAAATTCCGCCTGCCTGGAAAAGCGGACTGGTCAACGCCAAGGAAATCCGACTGCGGGCAGAGGCTTTATCGGCCCGGCGCGGGAAAAAAGAGCAAAAACATTTGTTCGATATGGAAGCGGGAATGACCGCAAAGGAGTTTGAAGAAGGTAAACGTTGCCTGACAAAAAAAATAAAAAAATCCTCTCGGACTCAGATGCAATCACTGGACCTCTGGGATGAGGAGGAGTCTTCCGCCCCCTCTAAAGAGGACCGGGCCCAATGGAGAAAATTCCAGAAGGAAAAAACCAAATCGAAACGGGACCGCCGGAAAAACATTCCCTCTCTGGACAATATTTAGCCTTTCCCGGTCGCAAAACCACCGGAAAAACAGGCCATACCCTGGCCCTTCTCAGTCAGGCTAGAAATTCCTAACTAATTGAAAATAAATGTTTAATTTTCCACGTTTGGGGTTATAATAATAGCATCCAAATTTAGCCTGAGAAGCTGATTGTTATCCAGGGCCTTTTGTTTTTGAAAGGAGATACCGGTGAACATTTTGAAACTTGCAGTTTTATTTATCTTTTGTTTGATGCTACCCGCCAGCCACGAAACCGGTTACCAAGGCGAAGGTTGAAAAAGCCAAATCCACCACGATGGCTAAGGCGGATACAGCCAAACCTGCGACCCCGGTGAAGCCCGCAAAGATGAAAACAAATAAAGCTGCTGTTCCCGCTAAGAAGGTTGAAAAAGCTAAAAAGGATGCAATAAAAACCGCTGCTCTCGCTAAAAAGGGTGCGAAAAAAACCAAAGCTCCTGCCAAAGCCAAAAAGAAAAAACCAGAAGGTCTGGTCATAGGCAAAAACCTCAAAGTAGGGATGCCTCTGAAGGATGCGATTAAATTGCTCGGCATCCCCGGCTCCATCAACATCCAGCGTGGAACCGAATCCAAACTCGACAGCATTTCCATTGAATATGCCAATCATGGAATCGTTCTGCATTCCCTGAACGGCAAAAGGAAAATTGAGGTTTTGGAAATTCTGCCCCAGTTTAAGGGAAGTTTTGCGGAAGGCATTAAAATTGGCGAAAAGTTTACGGTCCTTATTGAAAAGTACGGGGTGCCTCAGTCAATGAATGCCAGCCTGGCCAAATATCCTGAAAAGGGAATGTATTTTTCACTCAAGGAAAATGTGCTGGTTGCGGCGCATGTCTTCGCCAAAAACAGCAAAATCCTCAGTCACCAACTCTACAAAAATAAATAGCCCCACTCGGCGTGGCGCCAGCGAGCAGTAGCTTTATTTGACTGAAAAATTTTTTCTCGGCTCAATCTAGCCCTCGCCCAATTTATCCCTCCAGGGCATGAAGGAAAATAAAGAGATATCACACATGGGAGGCAACTGGGTAAAGCCCAGTCTGCTCTAGTTAACACCCAGAAGGTTTATCACCCCCAGGCCCTCTTTAAAAACGAGGGGTCCATTAGAGTTCTCCAACAAACCTCATCAAGCCGAGTTGACCTATTGCTAGCAGTAAAAAGATATTGCTAGTCGGCTAGAGGATGAGGGCAAATACTGCGTTGCGGGTTAGCTTGAAATTAGATTCTTGGTTGCCGTTTCCTGAATGCCGGGCATTTTCCAGCAATAAGGAGTGGAGCAGTGGATGTTCCGGTGAATTGTTTTGCAGGAGTTGTTGGGCTTTATCTTCCAGCCCATGTTCCAGATAGAACGTAGACAATAAAAGTACAAGCAGGGGTCGTTCTTCTGATGTTTCCAGGGATTCTTCATAAGTGTGCATTAGTTCCTGAATATCATCGGATTCCCTGAGGGCGATTTGCGACCGTACCAGGCAGGCTTTATGGCCGGTTTTTTGAAATCCGGTTTTCCAGATTTTTAACGCCTGCTTTTGTTTGCCGGATTCCAGATAGGCATCGCCCAAGGACAAGTATGCAGGCAGGCATTTTTCAGAGGCCCGGAGAGCCTGCTTGAATGTGGAAATCGCGGAGTCCCGGTTACTCTCTTGCAAATATTGCTTGCCGAGTTCAAAAAAGAATTGTCCCAGATTGGCTTGTTCCTTTTTCCATTCCTCGTTCTTATCGCGCAACATAGGCAAAACTTTTTTCTGCAAGGGGCATACTTTTTTCCAGTTTTTCTGCTTCACATAAATATCGCGAAGACGCAGTATGGGGCCAGCGGTCCCCGGATTCATCCCTTGTATTTTTTGAAGCAGAGCAATTTCTTTGTTTTGCTGATCGGTCTTTGAATATGTATGCGCCAAGTTATAGAGAACGTGAATGTTTTGTGGTTCGAATGCGAGAGCTTTCTTATAAAAATTTTCTGCCTGGTCGTATTTGTCACTAGCATCCAGGGTTCGACCCATCAGGTTGAGTGCATCGACATGTTCTGGAGACATATCGAGAACCTTTTCAACAAGGATCTGTGCTTTATCCGTTTTTCCACAGATGAAAATGTTTTCCCCTTTTTTAAACAAGGCTTCAACTCTGCGGTTCCTTTTTTCGATCCGGTTATTCTTAAAACCAACTTTCCAGCGGGCCAGTGCTTTTTTAAAATTAAAAGTCCAAAACAGGAAAACCGTAACGATCACACCGATTAGGATAGAGCCTAGTAATAGGAGGATGGTTGGTAATTTCAGCGATTGGCTTTGCGTGATGTGAACTACCGCGTCATGGGGGTTCAGAAACGCCGTATAAATGGAGAGTAACGCAAAAACCAGAAAGACGATGATTTGCTTCAATGACACGGTTAATCCTCCTGGGACAGGTTTTTTTTGTCATTGAGGCTGGTGGCCTGGGGGTTCTTTTCCATTTCGCTCAGGCATTGGGTGCAGAATTCTGTGTAGGGAACCACTTCTAGACGGGCTTCGGGAATGGAGGCTTCGCATTTGGTGCAAACTCCATATTCCCCTTCGACAATTTTTTCGATCGCCGCATCAACCTGTTTGAGTTTTTGCCATTCCTGTTCGCCAAGCTCCCCTTCCAGTTGCTGATTGTAGGTGTGTGCGGCATGGTCGCTGATATCGGCTATTTGTCCGTTTTGATTTTCTTTCACGTGATGGTTTGATTTTTCTACGTCCCCCAGCAACTCGGACCGGATGGATTTCAACTGAGAACGAAACTGATTCAATTTTTTTTTATTCATAGGTGCGGTTAAAAATGATAGGGGAATCTCTATTGGCCTACTGCCTTGATAACAGGAACATCACCCCATAGACGTTCGAGGTCGTAGTGAAGGCGGGCTTCTTTATGAAAAACATGTACAATTAAATCTCCTAAATCCACCACCACCCAGATGCCTCCCGAATAACCTTCCACAGCCAAGGGTTTATTGCGGTTCTGGTAACACTTATCAAGGATGGCATCAACAATAGATTGAACGTGAACCTTGGAGTTTCCACTGCAAATCATGAAATAATCTGTAAGATCCGAGCGGTTCCGCAGGTCCAGAATGAGGATGTCAAAAGCCTTTTTATCCTCGGCAGAATCAACGGCTAGCTGTTGAAGAGCGTTTAAGTGTTCTTTCATTCAAACCATAATTGGAGGAAACTCAGTCCGGTATAATCGATTTTTAATAATATAATGATCAACCGCAGGGGGCAACAAATTTTTGATTTCTTTTCCGGCTTGCACCCTATGCCGGATTCCGCTGGAAGAAATGTCTTGTGGTGGAATGTGATATAACCGTATGGTTTTTCCTGTAGCAGGATTCAAAGTTATCAGCAGTGGGTCGTTATTATTTTCAAGCCGAGTTTTTTTTAGCCCAAGCGTTTGACATAGTTCAACCGGAAGCTCTAATTTTACATCGGGACGTGTGCCAACCAGCACGTGGCAAAGTTTGAATATATCAGCATAGCTTTTCCAAGTATCCATCACCATGAAGGCATCGGCTCCTAGAATCAGAAAAAACTCCCAATCGGGATACCTTTCTTTTAATCGGGATATTGTTTCAATCGTATAGGAAACGCTACCCTTTTCTATCTCCAGCAATTCTATGGATAACGCGGTTTTCTGTTCAAGGGCCAACTCCAGCATGGCGACCCGGTGCTTCGAAGAGGTGGGCTTGTAATGGATCTTGTGCGGGGACTGGCTGACAGGGATAAACAATACTTTTTGCAAATCAAATAGTTGCATTGTCTCTGCGGCAAGGCTCAGATGCCCGTTATGGACGGGGTCAAACGTTCCTCCCAGCAATCCCACTCGTTTTAATTCGCTATTCATGTTCAATAAATCGTTTCACAAACCTCTGTATATCGCAAGGGAGAATGAGTCTTAGGGAACCAATTTCTTTATAACTCTCTATTGCTGACAAGTTTTGGCAGTCAACACTGACAAATTTTGTCATTTTTGGAAATTTTAGGTATAAAAAATTTTCGCCAAAGAAGAAAAATTCATAACATATTATTAAAAAAGAGGTTATAATAATTAATCTCAACTGTTATTCAAAGGCATGAGTTTTGCTGCATTAATAGGTAATAATTAATATCGTTTATTCCAAGTTTGTTTTGTTAACCATATGAGGAGAAGAAAATGTTATCCAGTTTCAGGCGGGTTCGAGGCGAAAAGGGTTTCACACTTATTGAATTATTGATTGTTATTGCTATTATCGGTATTTTGGCGGCTATTGCGATTCCCCAATTCAGTGCTTACAAAAACAGGGCTTACCAATCTGACGCCAAAGGTAACCTGCATAACATTTATCTGGCCTGCAAAGCTTACTGGGCGGATAACGTGGGTACGGATACTTGTACGACGGCTATTGCCGTGGGTACTACTTATGGTTGGGTGGGTTCGACCGGTGTTACAGTTCTCCTTCCTGATGGAACGGAAGCAGACTTTGACGCAACAGCGCAGCACACCTCGGATGCGTCTGATACGAAATACACTATGGATCAAAATGGTAATATC
>JYMV01038852.1_pt1 | contig 15427 bp, 14 predicted proteins | sample 338911 | NCBI WGS metagenome assembly JYMV01 (sample SAMN03354496, study PRJNA234377) | hydrothermal vent metagenome | biome: Deep sea; feature: Hydrothermal plumes at the Eastern Lau Spreading Center, Western Pacific Ocean; material: Seawater | place: Tonga | collected 2009 | depth 2000 m m
TAAGGGGTCAATTTTGACTCTGGCCTCGAGAGGGGTTTTGTAATCGACTTCCGGGCTACTCAAAAATCCAGACGGTATCCGACATTAACGAACCAGCTTTGGGTCTTGTTGGTATCATCCGTTAAATTTTTGTTGGACCATTCGCCTCCCATATTGGCTTCGACACGAAAGCGTCGTTTTAACTTGTAGGTCATGCGCAGGGAAGGTTTATATGTTGTTTGACTTGACCCGTCACTTACGTTGTCGCGCAAATCGATTCTGAACCGTGGATTTATTCGTAGCTTGGGGTTGACCGGGTAGCGACTGTTCAGGCTGACGGTACTGGTGGATGACGAACTGGTGTCCGAGAAGCGGGTTCCCAGAATGTGAATATCGCCGGTTTTTAGCCAGTTACTGCGAACCAATTGTACATTTAGGCTGTAGTCGTTACCGGTAGCTGGGGTGGCTTCAACACCACCGGATGCCGGGGTTGATGAGAAGTTGCTGATGGTGAGATCGCCGTTGATTTGCAGGTTCTCCATCAGTGGTCTGGATACCCCTAGCGTGGCTAAGCGACTGGTTGCTGTGCGATCTTGCGCGAGTTGCTGTATTTCGCTTGCATCAAAGGTATTCAGTAGTACTTCCAGTGACTCGGCCATTTGGCTCTGCAACGCATTGCTGGTCGACAGGATCGGGCTTTTGCGATAGTCCAGCGACAAATTGACCGTCGTGTTATCAGGAAAGGTCCAGTGACCAAGAAACAGCAGAGTATTAAGTTCATCGTAGAGTAGGTCATAGTCGCCCAACGTAAAGAATGATCGCCCGGGTACAAAGTATCGAACCTCACCTCCGATGGCTCGGCGATCGATTAGCCCATCGACGGTTTGCTGAATGGCAAAGGCATTCAGCCCCCAGTTTTTGCCAAACGGCTTGAGATCGATGTTGGCGCCGTAAAATCGTTTGCTGGTTTCCAAGCCGTTTCGTGACGAGTTAACAGGATATCCGGCCACAAGATGGAGTTTGGCCTGCTTGGGTAGCTGAACTGAGAACAGGGCGCCGTCAAAGCGGCCAAGTACACCGCCTTTGTTCCCTGATTGACGCCCGGCTTGTAGATGCAGACGTCGTTTTCTGTCGCTAATCTTGGCGTAGAGTGAGCTTAGCCGGGTCTCGTTACCGGGGCCATCGGCGCCAAGAAAGTCGTACTCGTAACCTCCGCTAAATCGAGTTCTAACCGAGTAGGTATCGGTTCGGAGTCGCCCGCTCAGATCCAGATTGTTGGTCAGTGACGAGGAGGTGATCGAGGTGAATTCGTTATCCCCATCAAGATCGGTCGTTCGATTATCGCGGCGATAAAACTGTGAAACACCACCAAATATTTGCCAATCTGATCGGCCACCGGGTTTTGCTTTCGCTTCACGAAGTTGTTTCGGTGGTCGCTTCGCGGCGGTTACCAGTCCGGTTAGTCGTTGCTGAACACGTTCGGCGGAGCCGCCCTCAGGGTATTCCGCAAGATAGCGTTGATAGACCGCCTTGGCCTGTGCTCGTTGGCCATTTTTTTCGCGCGCCACACCCAAAAACTCGAGCGCAATGGGTTTCACGGCTAGACTGCCTTTTCGTAGTACCTTTTCATATAACCGTATCGCACTGGAAAAATCCTTTGCTGCGACGGCTTGTCGCGCTGCTTCCATTGCCTCACGAATAGGGGTAGAGGCAGAAGACGGGATCTGGACGTCTTCGAGTAATGCGGTTGGTCGGGGAGTCGTTACAGGTGGTGGCGGTAATTGGATTGTCAGCGTGCGGACATCTTTCCCGCTCATAATAGTTAGTGAAACGGGGCGTTGAAATCTTAGCGTCAGGCGGCTGCTGCCAGCGACCTCGCTTTCGTAGGTAATATCAAGCAACGGTACTGCTGGGTTGGGGCTCCACTGCAAGGTTTCGCTACCAATCAAACCCTCGTCAACGTTGCTGAACAGGGCCTTCGACGCCATCTGTATTTCAAATATATCATTCGCGCTACGCGGACTGTGGGAGATATAACGAACCGTGTGATTGAATGTGATAACAAGTTGGGGTCCACTGCTGGAGTCAACTATATCGACGTTTTCCAGAATCCGAGAGCGTTCAGCCTGTGCGGAGAGCGACATTAACAGCGTTGCAAGCCATACAATAAGGACGCGCATATTAGTCAAAATCCCCATCTGATGCTCGATGTTCCGGTCCAGGCCGATTTTTCTTGATCGTGGTTAGCGAGGAGTTTGTGTACATATGACACGCACCACTGCAATCGCGTAGCTCGCTGACGGTGTAGGAATGATCGGGATTCTCGTGTTGTTTGTGAGGCCCAGGTTTAAAGTCATTGGCGTGACAACCGGCGCAATCTGGTTTATAGGCGGGAGAAGCCCATATGACGGTTTCGCTGTTACCTTGATGGCAGGTGGTACAGTCTGGGTTGCCAGCATGATCTCCGGGATAGGCCGGGGATGAATGGGAGAAATCGATGGGTACCCACCGGTCTGTGCTGTGGCAGGTGTCACATTGCAGTGAAGTCACGAAGTGGTTAGAGGGTTTGCCGGGTGCCGTGTTGCCATTGTGGCAACTGGAGCAGGATCCAGTGACAAAGTCATGATTAAAATTAGCGGGTACCCAAGATATTGTTGAGTGGCACTCGTCGCATTGGCCATTGGTTGATAAATGGCTTGGCGTTTTTCCTTCCGCAGTGGTTCCGTTATGACAATTAGTGCAGGTTCCAGGGTTTACGTTACCGTGGTCGAACACGGCCGGAGTCCACGCATTGGTGCTGTGGCAATCATCACAGGTATTGCCACTGGCGATGTGAGTGGGTGTTTTTCCGGTGGCAATGTTGCCATTGTGGCAGCGTGCGCAAGTTCCTAATACAGATCCATGATCGACCCGATCCGCGGGTGACCAGCGAGAATTATTATGACAGTCATCACAGGTATTGAGGCTGGCGATGTGGGTGCGGTGGTGCCGTTGTGGCAGGTCGAGCAGCTGCCGGTTACTGAGCTGTGGTCAAATCGGGCCGATGTCCACGTACCGGTGCTGTGGCAATCATCACAGGTATTGCCACTGGTGATGTGAGTGGGCGTTTTTCCGGTGGCGATATTGCCGTTGTGGCATCCAGAGCACGTTCCAAAGACCGCTGAATGATCAACTACCGATACACGACTCCACGAACTATCTTCGTGACAGCTATCGCATGAATTGGAGCTAGTGATATGGCGAGGTGGTTTCGTGCTGGATCCCGCTATGCCACCGCCGATGTGGCAGCGACTGCACTGGGTGGGGGTTCCTGTGAACACACCGCTTTTGTGGCAACTGCCGCACTCGACTGAGTCATGGGCACCGTCCAGAGGAAACCCGGTGGAGAAGTGATCAAATGAAGTCGGGGAAACCGCCGCGGGTGCGATAGCAAACGGATTGACGACAAAAATCAGTATGAGAGAGTTTAAGGAGAGTAGTTTTAAGTTAAGCATAGCGGTCAACCTGGGTTATATGGAGTATCTAGAAATAAATTTCGGGGTCTAGAAAGCTGTCAGCGTTATGGCATCGGTCACATTCGCTGCCAAAATTCCCCTCGTGGACATCATCTTCCTGATGACAGTCTGCACATTCGCTGGATAGAGAGATCTCATCTTTTATGGGAGCTAGATGACACGCCAGACAGTCCAGGCTCTGGTGTTTTCCATTCAGTGCGAAATCAGTTTGCGTGTCATGTGCAAACTGCCATAGCTGCCAGTCATTTGGCGTATGACAGCTTGCGCAGGAATTTCCCAGTCGTCCCTCGTGAGTGTCATCGGAGGCATGGCAGCCATGACACTCCGTGTTGGCTTGCTGGAATTCACCACTGAGATGACAGGCTTCGCAGGGGAGGGCAGCATGCAACCCGATCAGAGGGAAGTTAGTCAGGTCATGATCGAATCGTATTTTCTCAGGCCATCGATCATCATTGTGACAACGGGCACAGTTGTTGCCTTGGTCGCCTTTGTGAACATCATCCGATTGATGGCAGTCAATGCAGTCGCGCACCGGTGCATCAGCGACGACGGCAGATTGATGGCAACTTTCGCAGGAGACATTTTTGTGGCTGCCGGTAAGATGATAGTCGGTGTCATTATCATGCACGAATGTCGGATCGTCCCATTCGGATTCGGTGTGGCATTGATCGCAGCCCGTTCCAAAACGCTCGCGATGGATATCATTTTTGGCGTGACAGGTGTGGCAGTCTGGGTCCTGGTTATCGATATCGAGTGTGTCGTTGTGACAGCTTTCGCAGGGAATCGACTTATGTTCCCCATGTAGTGAAAAATCGGTTTCTCCGCCATGGTCGAATGTTACCTCGCTCCATTTTCTTGGTTCGTGGCATGTTGAACACTCCGAGCCTTGTTGCCCACCGTGAACGTCATCTATACGGTGACAATCATTACATTCCAGAGGGGTATCAATGTAACGGTTATCAGGGTGACAAGAGTCGCAGCTCGCGTCGCCGTGGGCGCCTTCAAGCGGGAACTCGGTTTCATCGTGTATAAACTCGCTGTCTTTCCATTGTTTGGCGTTATGACAGTCGCCGCAGCTATCGCCGAGCGCGTCCTGATGAACATCATCGTCGGCATGGCAGTCGATACACTCGTGTGTCGTATCGCGAAAGGCTTTGTCATTATCGTGACATGAATCGCAGCTGACCGTTTGGTGTTGACCCGCTAGCGAGAACTGGGTCAGTTCGTGATCGAATGTCGTGCGGTTCAGGCCGGTAATGTCTACCGATCTGCCGATATGGTCGGTGTGGCAACTGCGGCATTCGGTTGTCGAAACGGCATCGGATTGCCCATGAAATCGTACCTTTCTGACAAGGTCTCGGTTGATATCTTTGTGACAATCCCGGCACAGTGTTGTTTGACGATCCTTGTCAAACAGGCTATGACACTTCCCACAGCTATTCTCGTATTCTGCGTGGCCTTCAATTACCGGGCCAGGCATAACCATAGACTCCAGCAGTCCTGCCTGATCGGCGTGTGCGTGGTATGTTGATAAAAGTGTAATCAAAATAGTTAGACCAAGTCGGGTGTGCCACATAGCGTGAAAGTGCCCTAATACATGTGGACGGCAATTACATGAACCGTCGCTGACAGTATCAGCATCACAAAAAGCGGAACGTGAAAAACATGCCACAGAGAAAAGAGTCGCTGATAGATTCCAAACTCACGAGCCTTGCGAGACGCGGCAAGGAAGGATCGAAGGTGAGTCTGGGCCGCGCAGAGATGGTCCTGATGGGTGTCGGGATCCCAGTGTTTTCGTTCGGCAGCAACTCGATAGGCGCGTGTGAGCGCAGGCTGAAGACTCCAGTAGTGCCAAAGCATCAATATCCCGCCGATGAGAAAGCTGAATTTTTCACCGCGTCCCACATGGCCGATCTGTTCGATGCGGTGCTGAAGTTGTGGCGCAAATACGAACACCTCAGAGAGCCGGGATTCGGCATAGCTTTGTGTTGATGTCAGTTCGGATATCAGTGCATGGCGTCCATACAATCCGTAATGAATTCGAGTGTAGAAATAGCGACCAAAAATGCCGCTACTGGCAACGGTCAACATGCTGAATAGAGTGATGTTACTGTTAGTCGATCCGAGTTGAAAATTACAGTGATACAGAATTAACAGCGGTCCGGCGACGCCCAGTATCATGTGCGCGCGAAACCAGTATTTGACTCTGCCCCAGTGTCGTGCCCAGCGAGCATGTTTTCGGGCGGGATAAAGCAGCAGCAGTAACATGGCCGATGAACCGATAATCCCGAGCCCGTAACCGATGCCGGATTCCGGACTGAGATAGCTGTGTTCCCTTATTCGAAACCCCAGGCCGACGATGGTAACGATCAGCAGAAATCCGGATAATGCGGCGATCTTCTCGCTCGGAAGCGTGATCATCCGGGCGATCTCGGAGGGTGCTGCTTGGGCTTGAGCGGATGAGTTAGTCATGGCGACCGGACTCACCGATGACAATATCAGTCGCGATGCCCTCCTGAGGGCTAAACGCAGTGCTATAACCTTTGAGCGTGGTCGATGCGGCCATCGCATCGCCTGTTCTAGAGATGCTGGCGCCGACCACGATGTTGTTTTCTCCAGACAGGCGTCGTGGGGGTGACAGGGAATGACTATCATTGAGTACGAAGCGTACGGGCAGTTGTGCAGCGGAGTAGCGGCGTGCTGCGAGCGGCATGGGTGGTCCATTCGCCGCACGTGCAAAGACATAGAGTGTGTCGCTTGCGTTGACCTGATCGGCTATTCCGGGCGCCACAGAGATTGTTCCGAACACTTCGATGGCTGCTGATTCGGTCGTTGATTCATCATCCTTGCCAGTGAGTTCAAGTGCTTTCTGGCGGGCAGATGCCGCGGCGTCCAGTTCACCCATGTGGTCATATGATTTCGCCAACAGGAGCCAGCCATCACTGTCATCAGCATGGTTAATAAGGCGTTCGTGAAGTCGTTTCGCCATGGTTGCGACCGAGTCAATACGCTTCGGCTGAATGGATTCCAGTGGTTCTCGCATCGCTGTTTCAGGTTCGGTTTCTACTTCAGAGACCGGTCCGGTCATCAAGTATGCAACGACGATAACTATGGGAGATGCCAGTCCAGTCACCAAAGCAATAGCGTGTGTTTTTGACCCGGATTGGGTTAACAAAGGCATGAGAACCATGGCTAGGATAGCCACAACAAGCAGAAAGGCGGTTAGTCCTGACATCGGGTTTCTCCATTTGATCGCCGCGTCGTTGTCCACAGACCGGTGATAACAATCAGTATTAGCAGGATGGGTGTTATCCACAGCACCCAGGTCGTGGATTTGAACGGTGGGTCATAGAGTACGAAGTCACCGTAGCGTTCAGTTAGAAATTCGTGGATTTGATCATTGGATTGATCGGCGGCAATCATGCCCCTGATCTGGTTACGAAGATCCAGTGCCAGTGGTGCAGTGGAATCTAGCAACGATTGGTTCTGACATACGAGACAGCGGACGTCGGCCAAGATTTCTCTCAACCGTTGGTCGGCGAGATCGGTGGGTATTGCATGGCACGGAGCATTCAGTGTCAGAGCAAGTATCACTGCGCTGATTAGTCTATACATCGTTGGAATACCCCGCTCTTAGCGCATCAACTAGCGGCAAGATGTGTTGTTTCACCACGGAATCAGTGATTGGGCCAGTATGCTTGTAGCGGATGATGCCGTTTTGATCGATAACGTAGGTTTCGGGCACGCCGTAAACACCGAAGTCGATGCCGACGTTTCCAACACGGTCATAGGCGACACGGGTATATGGGTTGCCATGCTGTTTGAGCCATCGCAAGGCGTCGGAGCGATTATCTTTGTAGTCAATCCCGAGAATAGGAATGGCATGGGTGACCGCAAGGTCAATCAATTGTGAGTGTTCGACACGACAGCCGCTGCACCATGATGCCCAAACGTTTACCAGAATAACGCCCCGGTTAACCGATTCTGAGGCCACGGTATGGTTCGGCTCAAACAGATCGGGGAGAGAAAACGCGGGTGCAGGATGATCGATCAATGGAGACGGAACGAGTCTAGGGTCGTGGTCCAACCCTGCCGCAAGTACCGCAACGGTGCAAATAAAAATGACCAGCGGGATCAACGCACCTAACTTCATGATGATGTCACCTCGGTACTGAGTGCGTGGCGATCGCCGCGCATCGTGTTGGTTGTAGCGGCGCGAGCAGATTTCACAACGCCACTAACACCAATCAGACCGCCGGTAGCGATCATGACAATGCCAATCCAGATCAGGCTCAGGAAGGGTTTAACATAAAGACGTACCGACCACGCGTCATCGGCACCACGATTCCCCAATGCGACATAGAAATCACGCGTTATTCTGGAGTCAATTGCGGCCTCGGTCATCGCATTTCGGGTGCTGGGGTAACGTCGTTTTTCGGGAAATAAATGAGCCACGATCGCGCCGTCTTTGAGCACGTTAAAGTCTCCACGGAAGGCCGTATAATTTGGACCGGATTGGCGAGTGACCCCATTGAACTGGAACGTATATGCTCCGATTTCGGCCGATTCCCCCGGGCTGAGGATCTGCTCGGTTTCGATGCTGTATGCGGACGACAGGGCCACTCCGGCAGCAAAGATTGCGGCGCCGGTGTGGGCGCAAAACATCGCATACCATCCGCTACCCGGTTTGACACGGCTGTTCGACAGGCGCTTTAGCCCGGCGATAATCATGGCGCCAAGCAAAAACCCACTAATAAAAAGTCCCACCGCTGAATAAAGAGGGAGAGGGCCGCGAAATAGTGCAAACCCTAGTGCCAGAGCCGATCCACACAGCAGTGGATACGTTATGCGATGTGACAACAATGAAGCGTCCGTGTTGTTCCAGCGAATACTTGGGGCGATTGCCATGAGGAGTGCAGCCAGACTCATGATAGGAACCATGACCGCGTTGAAGTAAGGCGGGCCCACCGATAGCTTGCCGAGATCCAGCGCACTGAGTATCAGCGGATAGAGCGTTCCCAGCATCACCGTTGCGAGCGCTACCAGAAGAAACAGGTTGCCTGCCGCGACCAGTGTTTCACGCGCCCAAATCGATTTCAGCGAGGCGCGGGGAAAATGTTGGGCACGCAGGCCATAGAGGAAAAATGAACCACCCGCCATAGCGGCTAGAAATAGCAGAATAAACAGGCCTCTCTCCGGGTCGCTGGCGAATGCGTGTACGGATGTGAGGACGCCGGAGCGAACCAGAAATGTTCCGAGCAGGCTCAGGGTAAAGCTGGTAATGGATAACAGGATGACACTGCGATGAAACAGTTGTTTTCGTTGCAGCGAGAAAATGGAATGCACCAAGGCAGTTCCCGCGATCCACGGCATCAGTGACGCATTTTCTACCGGATCCCAAAACCACCAGCCGCCCCAACCCAGTTCGTAGTAGGCCCACCAACTGCCAAGTCCGATTCCCAGCGTTAGAAAGCTCCAGGCCGCGAGCGTCCAGCCGCGAATCTGTTTTGCCCAAGTTGGCGAAGGATTGCCTTCGATCAGTATTGCGATCGCCGCTGAGAAGGCAATCGAGAACCCAACATAGCCCATATACAACATCGGGGGATGGATAATAAAAGCGGGGTCTTGCAGTAGCGGGTTAAGATCGGAACCCTGTAGGGGAACCGGCGATAGTGGGGCAAACGGATTTGAGGTTAGAAGAATGAACAGAAGAAACCCGACGCTACTGATGCCATTGATCGCGAGTATGCGAGTATTGAATACGGATTGATCATTGCGGGTGCTGAGGCTGTAGGCGAGAGACCACGCGGACAGTAGGAATACCCACAGTAAAATTGATCCCTCGTGACCACCCCAGATCGCTGCGACTTTATACATTGTCGGTAGCATGGTATTGGAGTGTTGCGCGACATAACTAACCGAAAAATCGCTTCTGACGAACGCGTCGCCAAGAAAAAACAGCGCCAGCGCCAGCATCAGACATTGCGCCATCGCCGCCGGCCAGGCAACGGCCATCATTGGCTGGTGTTGCTGGTGTGCGCCCCATAGTGGTATCAGCACCTGTACGACCGCAATGCCGAGTGCGATGATCAGAGCAAATTGACCGGGATCGATGTTCATATCGGGTAGTCCTGTGCGGCGTGTTTTTGGTTGATGGCAGCCTTTACCTCGGGCGGCATATAGTTTTCATCGTGTTTTGCAAGAATCTCGTCAGCCACGAACAGGGTGTCGCCTTGCATTCGACCAAATCCGATAACGCCTTGGCCTTCCCGGAACAGGTCAGGAAGAATGCCGTTGTACTCCACGATAATCGCTTGGTTTGTGTCGGTAATTTTGAACTCGATAGTCATGCTGTCGGGTCTTCTCACTATGCTGCCAGCTTCGACCAGACCACCAAGGCGAAAATAGTTTTCGCTGGGCGCTTCATGATTTCGCACTTGGGTGGGAGAGAAAAAAAACACCAGGTTTTGATTAAACGCATTCAGAATCAGCGCAACGATGGCGGCTGCGCCGAGTGACAAACCTGCGGTGAGAACAAGCCGACGTTTTCGTTCAGTTCTCATCGTTTATTCCGGCGTCATAGATTGCATCGATCAATTCGCGTTCGTGGCGCCGTGCCTCTAGCATGTTGAGCAGCAATACCGCAACGGCCAATCCATAGGCTGGCCATACATAGAGGGCATATCCACCCATTTGCATAAATTCGGACAGAGTCATACATGAGCCTCCTGGACAAAGCGTTGAACCCATCGGGTACGTCGCTCGCGCGACAGGATTTGGCATCGAGTACGCTGAACAAGAACCGTAAGGTAGTGGAACTTGAAGGTAATCGTCATCGCAATCAGTGGCCAAAGCATGGAGCTATGAATTGATGGCGCATCCATTTTGCTGATGCTCGGACCTTGATGCAGGGTGCTCCACCACTCCACTGAAAAATGAATTATTGGGATGTTGATCAGCCCAACCAGCGCGAGAATGGCGCTGGCTCGGGCGGCACGCCGCGGATCGGCAATCGAGTTCTGCAAGCCGATATGACCGAGATACAGAAACAGCAAAATTAACTCGGAGGTGAGGCGGGCATCCCAGACCCACCACGTGCCCCACATCGGTTTGCCCCATAGCGAACCGGTAACCAGCGTAATCAGGGTGAACCATGCGCCCAGTGGCGCGCTCGCGGTGATGATAGATTCGGCGAGTTTGGTTCGCCAAACCAGCACGATAGCACCCGAGCCGGCCATGACGACGTATACCAACAACGACATCCACGCGCTTGGCACGTGGATAAACATAATGCGGTAGCTGTCACCTTGTTGGTAGTCGGGGGGGGCGATGACCAGGCCGAGATAGAGAGAAACCATCAGTAATACAATGGTAATCGCTGTCAGCCATGGTAAGAATCGCCCGGACAGTTGAAAGAAGAACTTTGGTGATATCCAGCTAGGTAAAGTCAGTTGCATGACTGATCACTCCGATGAAATTCGCAGAGCCAAAGACGCGGCCCAAGGTGCTGAGTAGAGGACAAAAATTAGGAATGCCGCCAATAGTGATAGGTGAGCACTGATGGCTTGCCCGTTGGCAGCGAGGTCAACGCTTGCCGAACCAAACACCAGTACCGGCGTGAGAATGGGAAGAATCAATACAGTCTGTAATGCACTTCCTGACTTTTGTTCTACCGTGAGCGCGACACCAATGGTTCCAACCAAACTGACAATTGGTGTCCCCAGTCCGAGAGCCAGCATCAAAACCCAAAGCGTGTCGCCGTTTATGCCCATCAGCAGCGCGACAATGGGTGAAAGAACGATTGCGGGTAGCCCGCTGGTCAGCCAGTGGGCGATGGCCTTTGCCAGAACGGGAATCCACAGTGGGATCGGTGACAGGCGCATTTGATCAATGACGCCATCATCCCAGTCGTCGCGGAACATTCGCTCAATCGAAATCAGTCCAGCCAACAGGGTAGCCACCCAGATAACACCAGGGCCGATGCGCTGCAGCAATGCCGATTCAGGTCCCAGACTTAGCGGAAACAGGCACACCACCATCAAATAGAAGGCTAATGGGTTGGTGATATCGGACGTGCGGCGCCAGGTTGTCGATACCTCGCTGGCAATGAGCGCCGATAGCGTATTGAAATCACTCACGATGATCGTCCAAGGTGATTTGTTGAGTGCGAGCGCCAATACCATCGACGCTGGTATGTGTTGCCATGACAACCATGCCGCCATTGTGGAGATGATCTTCAATCCATTGACGAAACAACTGCGAGGTTTTGCGATCTAGGGCGGTAGTGGGTTCATCGAGAATCCATACCTTTGCCGGGATCAGGATCAGTCGGGCCAGCGCGATACGGCGTTGTTGCCCTGCCGATAATTGATTGCAGAGCAGTTTGGAGTTTGCTTTTAACCCTAGGGTATCAAGCGCTGCGTTGATGGATTGAGGATCAACAGGTGTATTCGATAGTCTTTGATGAAGGGCGAGATTTTCAGCGGCAGTAAGCATACCCCGGTTACCGCCGACGTGACCAATATAATGCAGTTTATCGCGACCCTTGGTGGTGCAGTCTGGCCACGTGACGACGCCGGTCGTGGGTGACAATAGCCCGGCGAACAATCTCAGCAGTGTGGACTTTCCACATCCGTTTTGTCCGAGTATCAAGGCTAATTCGCCAGGCGAGAGGGTGAGATTCACATCTTCAAAGATCGTTCGATCACCACGTACACAGCTCAACTGGCGTGCAATTAGTGCGTTATTACTGTCCTCTCGGTCAGTGGTGCCGACGATGGTGGGTTCGGCGTCATATAGCGTGGAAGAAATAGTCATAGGCTCACGTAGAAAATTTGGTTATTGGGTCACGGTTTTCGTTTCTGGTGTGGAGGAGTGTAAGCAACCGTAACCCGAACAACTGTGTCGCCCATCACAAAAATGGGAAAGTTTTCCCAATAGTAGACGGCTTATGCTAACCTTGCAAGAACAGATAGGGCAAATCGCCAAAGGTGGTGATCGCACATGTTCAACTTCGCAGCGTTTACCGGATTTCTATTGTTGTTCGGTATGGTCTCGATCGTGTTTTGGGTAACCAAGAAATGGCGAGAGAGCAATACCGTCAGGCGTCGCGACGCGGCAGTGGCAGCGGGGATGACGCAACCCGCTTCGCTGCATCCGGTGATTGATCCGGCTCAATGTATCGGCTGCGGATCGTGTGCGAGTGCGTGTCCCGAGGGTGGTGTACTGGGTTTGATACGAGGCAAAGCCGAATTGGTAGATCCCACTCGTTGTATTGGGCATGGCGCATGTGCGAAAGCCTGTCCTATGGAGGCGATCACGCTGGTATTCGGTACCGCCGAACGTGGTGTCGATATCCCCAGCGTGGCGGAGAACTTTGAAACAAATTTACCCGGGATATTTATCGCCGGTGAGTTGGGAGGTATGGGGCTGATCCGCAATGCCATTGAACAAGGTCGGCAGGCGATGCAGTCGATTACCGAATCCGTGAAGAGGCAAACCTCATTTGATCTGGATTGCGTGATCGTTGGGGCGGGGCCGGCCGGTATCGCGGCATCGCTTCAGGCAAAGGAGTCCGGGCTGCGGTTTCGCACGCTGGAGCAGGACTCGTTTGGGGGTACGGTGTCCCATTATCCGCGTGGCAAGCTGGTGATGACGGCTCCAGTTGTTCTACCCGGACATGGGCGCATGAAGTTTTCTGAAACTACCAAAGAGGCCTTGCTGGAATTTTGGCGCGACGTGATCGCGAAGAACCAGTTGGAAATTACCTACCATGCGAGAGTCGAAGCGATTACGCGATGCGAAGGCGGTTTTACCGTAATCACCAACCAGGGGAGCTTTGATACACACACGATATTATTGGCCATCGGCAGGCGGGGTACGCCCAGAAAACTGGATGTAGAAGGTGAAGAGGACGGTAAAGTTATCTATCGGTTGATTGATCCTGAACAATTCGCGGGCCAATCCGTATTGGTGGTTGGCGGTGGTGACAGTGCGCTGGAAGCGGCAATTGCGGTTGCCGAGCAGCCCGATACCAATGTGACCATTGCCTATCGGTCGGCGGCTTTTTCTCGCGCCAAGGAAAAAAACCGGATGCGCATAGCGGACCTTGAGGAAGCCGGGGAGTTGGATGTTCGGTTTAATACGGTGGTTCGAAAGATAGATGCGCCTACCGTTCAAATTGATCAGCAGGGCAGTCTGGAAGAGCTATGCAATGACGCGATAATCGTGTGTGCAGGCGGCATACTGCCGACGCCTTTTCTTAAGAAAATCGGTATTGAGGTGGAAACCAAATATGGCACCAGCTAACCACAAGCAGTGCTCGAGACTGTCCCTGCGGATCGTTGTTCTGTGTCTGTTGCTACCGTGTATGGCGGTTGCCGCAGAGATGGATGACGTAAAGCTGCTTATTCGCTTGCAGAAGTTTGATGATGCGGTTGAGTTACTCGTACCGTTGGCGGAATCAGGATTAGCTCAGGCACAATATCAGCTAGGTTCGCTCTATCGTATGGGGACAGGTGTTGCCAAGGATCATGTTGCTGCGGTGCGCTGGTTTGAACAAGCGGCGACCCAGAGTCATGACAAGTCTCAATACAATCTGGGTCTGATGTACCTAAATGGCTGGGGTGCGGAAACGGATCGGGCGCAGGCGCGACATTGGCTTGCGCTAGCGGCAGGGAACGGACATCGACTGGCAGCCAAGAAACTGGAACAGTTGCAGAGCAAACAGGAAGTTTCCGTCGAACAACTGTTTCATCTTCTGCGAAAGGACGATAAACAAGGCTTGATTGGCGCATTGAATGGCGGGGCATCGGCGAATGCAGTCGACCAGTATGAGCGCTCCCTGTTGATGGAAGCGGCAGGCGGCGGGCAGGGCGAGATGCTTCAAGTGCTGCTCGCGCGCAAGGCGGATGCCGATCATGTTGATGTGCTCGGGGATACTGCGTTATTGATGGCGGTACGGTCGGGCCACAAACAGATAGTGGATAGTCTGGTTAAGGCGGGCGCGAATCTGAATGTGCAAGATATCAATGGAAACTCCGCATTGATGCTGGCGGTTCAGTTGCGCCACTCAGGTATTGCCAGCCGCCTTCTGTCGGCTCGTCCGTCGCTGCACTTGCGTAACAAGGCAGCCGAGTCAGTAACGGACATAGCCGAACACAGGAATATGCCGCAGGTGATGGTTGAGTTGCAGCGACAGGGCGCACCGTCGCTGACTCTGAGTGGGGAGCAGATTCGCAACTTGGAGCAGACTGCTGATGCGATTTCACAGTACGCCGGATCGATCGACGCTGCGGGGGTAAATGTTGCGCAGTGGCCGCCGTTGATGCTGGCGGTGTGGCGCGAGAAGGATGAACTGGTGGCGCTGCTGATTCAGCGTGGCGCAGATATTAACTTCCATGATACGGAGGGTAACTCTCCGCTGCGATTGGCCGTGAGGCGCGGCGACGTGAAAATCATTGATCTGTTACGGGGTGCCGGAGTAGTTGAGCAGGATGCTTACCCGGTCGAGGCACCGTTGTTGCATCTCGCTGTTCGTTCCAGAGATATTGATACGGTTAAGCGGGTGTTGGCTATGGACATCGACCTCGATGTGCGTGATGCGCAGAAGCTTACCGCGCTTGAGGTCTCGATAAATCAAAACAGCTTGGACCTCGCGGGCCTGCTTTTGGATGCGGGATTCGCCGTCAACGCGCTCTCAGAAAATTCGCGGTCACCATTGATGCAGGCAACGCACGGGAAAAGCATTGAGGTGCTTCGATTGTTGATCCGCAAGGGCGCTCGCTTGAATCAGGTAGACGCAACTGGAAATACTGCGTTGATGCTCGCATGTCGGGAGGCATGGTTGGCTGGTGTGACGGAATTAGTGTACGCGGGTGCGGAACGGGCGTTGCGCAATCAAGCCGGACATACGGCGCTGAGTTTGGCCATTA
>JYMV01040060.1_pt2 | contig 15427 bp, 16 predicted proteins | sample 338911 | NCBI WGS metagenome assembly JYMV01 (sample SAMN03354496, study PRJNA234377) | hydrothermal vent metagenome | biome: Deep sea; feature: Hydrothermal plumes at the Eastern Lau Spreading Center, Western Pacific Ocean; material: Seawater | place: Tonga | collected 2009 | depth 2000 m m
AATATAGAAGTAGCACTCCATGAAGCGGTGGCCTGTCATATGGCTACCGAATCTTATCTGCAGGGGCGCAGAATTGAATGGGACCCCATTAATCGTAAATTGATCTAAAGCGAATCACGTGATTCATAGAATGTCTAATAACTCCCGCCTGGGAGCGATGATGTTCCTCCAGTATGCGCTCTGGGGTGCATGGCTACCAGTTATAGCCCGTTACCTTTCTGCAACAACAGCAGAAGGAGGTTTGGGTTTTACGGGCTCGCAAATTGGGATGACACTGGGATTGGCAGGATCTATCGGAGCTGTTGCAGCACCTTTTATTGCCGGTCAGATTGCTGACAGATATTTCAGCACTGAACATATTTTGGCTATCTTGGTCACCGTTGGTGGTGCAGTTAAATTTATTACAGCTTACCAAACTGAGTACAGTGCTTGGCTGATTCTGTCCATTATCTACAGTGTGTTATACATGCCTACCCTGGCCCTTTCCAATTCCATTACGTTTGCCCATATAAGTGATCCGGAAAATGATTTTCCAAAGCTCCGGGTTTGGGGCACCATCGGCTGGATAGTTGCCAGCTGGGTTTTCCCTATGATCTGGCTGCAGCAGGGTCTTCATTTTCAGTGGATGCCGCCATTTATTGTTGGAGCGGAGCTTCCTGATGTTACCAGCCGTCTGGCGGATGCGCTGAAATTCTCCGGATTGATCTCCATCACCTATGGAGCATTTTGTTTTCTATTGCCCCACACACCGCCGAAGCGCGACGCAGTGGAAAAATTGGCCTTTAAGAAAGCATTTGAACTTTTTCGGTTATCATCATTTACAACACTGGTGATCGCCAGTCTCGCAGTGAGTGTGATACACCAGATCTATTTTCTCCAAACAGGGCCCTTCCTTTCCCACATTGGGATCCTGGATAGTCAAATTGGACCGGCTATGACCATTGGGCAGTTCGCAGAGATACTCACCATGGCTTATTTAGGATTTTTCCTGAAAAGGATGGGCTTCCATAAGGTGATAACGATCGGTGTTGCGGCCTATTTCATGCGCTACGCCATTTTTGGAACAGATGCACTCCCGGTATGGGTCATGGTTGTCAGCCAGGCTTTTCACGGGTTCTGCTATGCCTTCTTTTTTGCCGCTGCCTACATTTATGTAGATAAGCTTGCTGATGAAGATGTTCGGCATTCTGCCCAAACCGTATTCGGTATTATTATCCTGGGTGGGGGACCCGTAATTGGCGGCTGGCTATCTGGTTACTTGCAGAATATTTATACTGTCTCCGGTGTTTTTAGCTTTTCAAATTTATGGTACACCGTCTCAGCAATAGGGTTAGCAACGGCGATCTTTTTCTTTATGTCATTTCGCGACCAGTTGCCAAAAGAGGTTTCTGTGTGAACATAACATGAAACGACTTGGCATTGGTTTTATCGGCGGCGGCTTTATTACCCGATTTCATATTCAATCTATGATTGGTGTTCGTGATTGCGATATTCTGGGCATTATGTCAAAGACCAGAACTTCTGCAGAAGAATCTTCTGCTTTGTCGCGTGAACTGGGTGTAGGCAATGCTACGGTATATGATAGCATCACGGAAATGATTGCCAGTCCTGATATCGATGCGCTGTGGATCTGTGCTCCAAATTTTACAAGGATCGAAGTGATGGAAGAAATAGTTTCAGCCATCGAGTCCGGTAAGGGTGAACTGATCGGGGTAACCTGCGAAAAACCTTTGGGTCGAAATATGGCTGAAGCAAAACAAATGCTGGAACTGGCTCAAAAGGTGGATCTGCTGGATGGGTATCTGGAAAACCAGGTATTTGCCCCCTCGGTCACAAGAGGCAAGGAGATCATCTGGGCTCGCGGTGCCGCCACAACTGGAAGACCGTATCTGGCACGTTCTGCTGAAGAACACAGTGGTCCCCATATGTCCTGGTTTTGGGAAGGGGAACTGCAAGGCGGTGGTGTCCTGAATGATATGATGTGCCACTCAGTAGAGGAAGCCCGCTTTATGCTGACTGCCCCGGGAGCCAGCCGGAATTCCATTACTCCCGTGAGTGTAAATGCTTATGCTTCCTGCCTGAAATGGCAGCGACCGGAATATGCCCAGATTCTCGCTGATAACAGTAGCGGTAAAACGGATTATTTGAAAAGGCCGGCAGAAGATTTTGCCCGGTCATTGATTGAGTATAAAGATGAAAATGGCGAAAGACTGGTGGTGGAAACCACCACATCATGGTGTTTTGTGGGTGCCGGATTGCGGTTAAGTATGGAATTATTTGGCCCTGAATATTCCATGTTTGTGAACACCCTGGACTCCGATCTTAAGGTATTTTTCAGCCGTAAAGTAGCCGGTGCAGAAGGGGAAGACCTGGTTGAGAAACAAAATGCAGAATCAGGAGAAATGCCCGTGGTCAGTAGCGAGACGGACGCCTATGGATATACGGCTGAAAATCGCCACATGGTTCAAAGTTTTTTAGCAGGAAAACGTCCCGAAGAAAATTTCAGTGATGGTGTGGCAGTAACAGAGTTACTTATGACGGCTTATATGAGTGCAGAGCAGGATAAAACAATACAGTTCCCACCACCAGGATTGGATGATTTTATCCCTGCAGTGGCTATAGGTGAATGGAATCCAAATCAATGATTGGAAAAAATATGAAACGTACCATCCTTATCAGTTTAATCTTCTTTATAGCAGGATGCAGTAAGACTACTACGAGTTGGACAACACTTTTTGATGGACAAAAAGTTACGGGAATGCGTGGCTATAAAATGGATAGTTTTCCATGGGATGCCTGGGCGATTGAAAATGGCAGCCTAAAAACTATACTAGGCAGTAAAGGTGTGGATATTATATCAATGGAAATCTATAAAGATTTTGAACTGGAGCTTGAATGGAGGGTACAAACAGGAGGAAATAGCGGTATTTTTCATCATGCTAACGAGACAAATGATTGGATATGGCAGTCTGCACCGGAAATGCAGGTTCTTGATGATAATGTGCATCAGGATGGCAAGAAAACAAAAACTTCTGCAGGCGCTCTGTACGATCTCATTGCCCCAGTCAATAAGATATCGAAGCCAACAGGGGAATTTAATCGGGTGAAGATTTCAGCGAAAAATAACTATGTAGAATATTGGCTTAATGGGAGCAAAGTTGTTGATTATGAACTGGGGAGTGAGGCACTGGCAAGACTTATTGCAAACAGCAAGTTCAAGACCATGCCAAATTTTGCAAAAGCAAGCCAGGGTCATATTGGGCTCCAGCACCATGGCGAGGAAGTCTGGTATAGAAATATAAGAATACGAAAACTTTAGTATTGGATTTTGAACCGGCGGGATTTTATAAAGAAAAGCACCTTAATTACGGGTGGTGTTACCCTGTCTGGACTTTCCGCTGTTCAATTATCAAGTTGCGAGAAGAAATTGCCTTTTGAAATATCTTTAGCTGAATGGTCACTCCATCGATCCATAAGGTCTAATAAAATTGACCACTTGGACTTTTACGATATTACTAAAAATAAATTTGGACTTTTTGCTGTAGAATATGTGAATATATTTTTCTTTGATAAAGCCAGGGATAAGAATTATTTAAATGAAATGAAAATGCGAGCAGATGATCTTGGAATAAAAAGCCTTTTGATCATGTGTGATAATGAAGGTAGTCTGGGTGACCCTGACCCAATTGCTCGCACTAAAGCCGTAGAGAACCACTATAAATGGGCCGAAGCCGCAAAATTTCTGGGCTGTCACTCAATTCGAGTGAATGCACGTAGCTCCGGCAATTATGATGACCAGATTTACCTAGCTATGGATGGATTACGGCGTCTGACGGAATTTGGAGACAGCATCGGAATTAATACGATTGTAGAGAATCATGGCGGACTTTCTTCCAATGGTAAATGGCTCTCAGCGGTAATGGTAAAAGTAGATCATCCCCGCATTGGTACACTCCCTGACTTTGGTAATTTTAAAATTCAGGAAGATGAATGGTATGATCGTTATCTGGGTGTTCGGGAATTGATGCCCTATGCTAAGGCTGTGAGTGCCAAAAGTCATGAATTTGATTCCGATGGCAATGAAACCAGTACAGATTATTATAAAATGATGAAAATTGTGCTTAATGCTGGATATAATGGTTATGTAGGTATTGAGTATGAGGGGAATACATTGGACGAAATGGCAGGTATTCGCGCTACAAAAATATTACTGGAACGGGTTGGTTCCGCCCTATCCTGATTTATTAATTATAAAGTAAACTCTAACCCTGATTCGCTCAATTTTAATTTCACCGTTTTAGGTATATGCTTAATCCGTATATTTTTAGAGAGTATGATATCCGCGGCAAGGTTGCAGATGATTTTCCTCCAGAAATCGTGGTTTTGCTGGGGAGAGCTTTTGGCACATTTGTCAAGCGATCTGGCGGACGGGAAATTGCCTTAAGTGGTGATATACGCCTTACGACTCCCGATCTAATGGATGCTTTCCGGGAAGGAGTGCTTTCCACGGGAATAGATGTGATAAATCTGCGCATTATTCCCACACCGGTAAATTATTACAGTATGTACAGCCTTGGGGTCTCAGGGGCAGTTCAGATCACCGGTAGTCATAATCCCCCGGAATTCAACGGGTTTAAACTGTCACTGCATAAAAAACCCGTCTATGGTTCCCAGATCAAAAAACTCAAGGAAATGATAGAACATGGAGATTTTGAAACTGGAAAAGGTACCGAAACAAGGTATAAGATCCTTCCGGGTTATAACCAGATGATCCTTGATAAAATTAATATTGAGCGACCTATGCGAGTGGTTATGGATTGCGGCAATGCCACTGCGGCAATAAATGCTCCACAATTGTTCCGGAAACTGGGGGTTGAATTGACTGAGCTGTATTGTGAACCTGACGGCACCTTTCCCAATCACCATCCGGACCCCACTGTAGAGAAAAACTTGGCTGACCTGATCAGTACCATGCAGTCCGGAAGCCATGATGTTGGAATTGCGTTTGATGGAGATGCCGATCGTATTGGAGTAGTGGATGAAACCGGCGGGATTATTTGGGCCGACCAACTCTTAACTCTTTTTTTACCTGAGGTGTTAAGTCCCGGAGATGAGATCATTTATGATGTCAAATGTTCCCAGGCATTGGAGGACATGATCAAAAAATATGGTGGGAAACCGGTTATGTGGAAAACAGGGCACTCTCTCATAAAGCAAAAGATGGCTGATCTGGGTTGTAAGTTGGGCGGTGAAATGAGTGGACATATTTTTTTTGCTGATGAATATTTCGGATATGATGATGCTATTTATGTAGCGGCGCGACTGGTGCAGCTGTTATCCAGGTCAGAAAAGACCCTATCCGAGTTAAAAGCCGAAATCCCCGTATATCATTCCACTCCTGAAATGCGACTGGAGGCAGAATCAGATGAAGAAAAATTCAGAATTGCTGAAAAGGCGGTGGACTATTTCAATGCTACCTATGACTGCAGCACTATAGATGGAGTTCGTATCCGGTTTGGTGATGGCTGGGGGCTGGTTAGGTCTTCTAATACTCAACCTGTCATTGTATGCCGGTTCGAAGCCGACTCGCTAGAACGTATGCAGGAAATAAAGGATCTTGTCCTGGGGAAATTGCAGGAATTTGGAAAGCTTGAATTGGGAGATCACTAATGACAAAATTCAATGACCTAATTGAATTTATTAGGGGGGAGTTCAACCGCGAGTTGAATAAATTTCCAATTCCGGAAAAACCAGGTTATTTGTATGACCCAATTCGGTACACTTTAAAAGGAGCGGGTAAACGAATCCGGCCCATCTTAGTCCACTTATCCGGCCGGGCTTTTCAGGGGGATCCGGATCCCATGATGAAAATTGCACTGGCTGTTGAACTTCTACATAATTTCACTCTGATCCATGATGATATCATGGATAAGGATGATATGCGCCGCGGTAAACCTGCAGTACATTATCAGTGGGACGACGCTACAGCCATTTTGGCTGGAGATGGGATTTTTACCATGTCACAACTTATAATGTCCAGTATATCAATGCAGACTGACCAATTGTTACAATTTTTCAATCAAGCGTCTTTGGAATTGTGTGAAGGCCAGGCTCTGGATAAAGAGTTTGAAAATAATTTATCAATCACAGTGGATGAGTACTTGGAAATGATTGAAAAAAAAACCGGTGCATTATTGGGCGCATGTGCAGCGTTGCCTGCAATTCTTTGTGGAAAATCCGAGAGCACAGTTGAAGCTATGGATAAATTTGGACGAAATTTGGGTAAAGGTTTCCAGATCCATGATGATTTGCTGGAAATATTTGGTGATCCAGATCAAATGGGTAAAAGCCTGGGCAGTGATATTTCTGAAGGCAAACAGACTTTGATGGTAATCATGGCAAGAAACCGCTATAAAAAAGAATGGAAAGCTTTATCACATAAAAAAGACGAAGAGAGATTAGAGGATTATCGAAACTTTTTTGCAGAGACAGGGATAGAAGCAGAAACACGCGGAGCAGCCAGAGAATATTTTGAAAATGCAGACCAACAACTTGGAATCTTACCGCCTGAACGTCATATTGAATTGAATAATTTTATAACTATGGTTAAAAATAGATCATCATGAACAAAAACATTGATACGCAAAATATGTTTGGCGCGATTTGGGATTTCCCGGATAACATCATGGAAGCAATGAAGATTGGGAGTTCTCTTGTATTGCAAAATGATTTTTCCCAAGTGGATAAAGTCGTTGTGGCTGGAATGGGTGGTTCAGCTATTGGCGGTGATGTTACCGCCGCACTCATTCATGAGGAATTAACTGTTCCATTTATTATCAGCAGGGGATACCAATTGCCAAATTGGGTTGATGATCATACTCTGGTTATTTGTTCATCTTATTCTGGTGATACAGAGGAAACATTGTCAGCCTTAAATGATGCCCAAATCAGAAATGCCTTGATCTGCAGTATTACCACTGGTGGTGCCTTGGTTGAAAAATGCCTTTCATCTGGATTTGATGTTATAAAAATCCCGGGTGGATTACAGCCAAGAGCGGCATTGGCGTTCTCTTTCGTACCGATGCTTTATCTCTTGGAAAAAATTGGCAGGATATCTTTAAAGTCTATTTCGTGGTTGAAAAAAACTGCAGACCTTCTTAAAGGTGTTCGTGAACAATATAGCATTGATAAAGAATCAAATCCTGCATGGACTCTAGCCCAAAAGATTAAGTACCGTCTTCCCATAATATACACGGATGCAGACAAATTAAATGCTGTGGCGGTACGCCTGAAAGGACAGCTCTGCGAGAACGGCAAAATGTTGGCCTATAATAATTATTTGCCCGAAATGAACCATAATGAAATTGTTGGCTGGGAAAATAATAACGACCTATTCGGACAATATTTTGTTCTTTGGCTACAGGATAAGGATGACCATCATCGGGTTAAAATACGACAGAAAGCCACTCAGCGAATTTTAAAACAGTGTGGGGTTGAGCAACAGGTGATAAAGATGGAAGAAAAATCATTTCCCGAACGATTTCTTCATATGATTCATTATGGAGATTGGCTAAGTTATTGGTGTGCTCTAGCCCATGGGTCGGACCCCGGTCCTGTAGAAAAAATAGCTCAACTAAAGAAAGAATTAGCTTCAGAAATATGATACCGGTCAAAGTAGAAAAAATTTCTTACCACCCTTCCAGTCGGAGTTATGCTGTGTTGCTGAAGGAAATTGGCGGTGATCGCTTATTGCCAGTTGTTGTTGGTTCCTTTGAAGCTCAATCCATAGCTTTAGCGCTGGAGGTTGTAGAAACTCCGCGCCCGCTTACCCATGACCTCATTTGCGAAATGATTCAGGGTATTGATGCAACTCTGAAAACAGTGAAAATCAGTGATTTGACCGATGGTGTGTTTTATGCGTGTTTGGAGCTAGATGGTGCTGACTTTGGATTTCGGTCTATTGATGCTCGACCCAGCGATGCTATTGCAGTAGCGTTAAGAATGAATACTCCGATCTTGGTTGCACCAGATGTAATTGAAGAAGCCGGAATAACGAAAGAAGAGATCAAAATCGAACGTACATTAAAAGCACCGGAATTCACACTGGATGACCTTCAAGAAAAATTGCAGAATGCTGTTGAAAAAGAGGAATACGAAATTGCCGCAAAATTGCGGGATAAAATCAACGAAAAAGGATCCTAAAAGGGAGCATCAAGAGACTCTAACGCCATTTTAGCCGCAATCTGTTCTGCGGATTTTTTATCTGTACCCAGCCCACTAGGGAATGACCTCTCATCAATTTTGACTTGTACCTCGAATGTTTTTTGATGATCAGGTCCAGTGATGTCCTTTATGGAAAAAATGGGGTTGCCAATAGCTTGTGTATGGCAATATTCAATTAACCGTCCTTTATAATTTGTTGCTTTCCAGGCTTCTTCCCGGTGAGCCCAGACCGTGTTAAGGATAAGTTTTCGACATGGTTCAATGCCTCCGTCCAGATACATAGCCCCGATGACAGATTCGAATAAATTAGCCAGTTGCTTCTCAGCAATTTTTTCTATATTAAGATTGACACTTGGCTCAATCTTAATATACATTAAAAGGTCGAGTAACTTACTGACTTGACCCAGGAAGGATTTCTGCACAAGAGCTGCCCGGCGCTGAGTAAGCAATCCCTCGTCGCCTTCCGGGAATTCCCGCATAAGTTCACGGCTAACAACTATGTCCAAGACTGCATCACCTAGAAATTCTAACCTTTCGTAATTATTTCGAGGCTTGGTATCGATAGATTTGTGAGTGAATGCCTGAATTAAAAATTCACGGTTATAAAACAGGTAATTAATATTATTCTCTACGGGAGATAGGTCATAGGCCGGCTGCAGGAGATGCTTTAATTTATGAAGCAGGCTCACGTGTATTTTCTAATGCAGATTACAGCATTATGACCGCCGAATCCGAATGTGTTGGATAGAGCTGTATTTATGGAGCATTCCTGTGCAACATTCGGAATATAATTCAGGTCACAATCTGGATCAGGCGTTTCATAATTTATCGTTGGGGGTGCAAATTGTTCCTGAATTGCTTTCACTGTGGCGATGGCTTCAATCCCGCCAGCAGCACCAAGTAGGTGACCGGTCATGGATTTGGTTGAACTGATCTTTAGATCACCTGCGTGGGCACCAAAAAGATTGCGAATGGCGACAGATTCATTACGATCATTAAATGGCGTTGATGTACCGTGTGCATTGATATAATTAATATCATCAGGTTGTAGATCTGCATCATCAATCGCCCTAGCCATAGCTTGCATAGCACCAACACCTTCAGGAGCTGGTTGGGTAATATGAAATGCGTCATCCGTAGCTCCGTATCCAGCAAGTTCCGCTAGTATTTTTGCACCGCGATTCATGGCGTGTTCTTCAGATTCAATCACAAGAATACCAGCCCCTTCGCTCAGAACAAAACCATCTCTTCCCGCATCAAAGGGTCGACTAGCTTTGGTAGGATCATCACAATTTTGGGACAATGCTCGCATATTAGCGAACCCAGCAATGGTCAAAGGTGTGATGCTGGCTTCTGTTCCACCCGTTAGCATGATATCAGCATCACCGTATCGAACTAATCTAAGGGCAATCCCTATGGCATCAGTACCGGAAGCACACGCTGAAGTTACGGTTTGACTTGGTCCTCGTAGACCCCAACGCATGGATAGATGACCGCCAGCAATATTAGCAATCATTTTAGCAACAAATTGAGGTGATACCCTGCGTGGTCCTCTGTTTTCTATAATATTGTGTTCATGCTCTAGAGTCTGAATTCCACCGACGCCAGTCCCAATTGTTACGCCAGCCCGGTCCAGATTTATTGTATCAAAATCAAGTTTTGCTGATGTAATAGCCTCCTGGGCTGCAACCAGGGCAAAGATTGAAAAGGGGTCAAGCTTACGGATCTCTTTAGCATCAAGATATTGTTCCGGCTGGAAATCAGATAATTGCCCGGCAATGGTAACCCGGTGGTCTTTTGTATCAAAGTAGGTGATTGGACCAATCCCACTGGCGCCAGATTTCAAAGCCTCCCAGAAGGAATCGGTAGAATTCCCGTTGGGAGCTAAAGTGCCCATACCAGTAATAACAACTTTTTTTCGCGGCATAGCGCGAAGACCTTTTACTGGTTCTTTTCTATGTATTTGATAGCGGTACCAACCGTGGTAATATTTTCGGCGTCTTCATCTGGTATTTCAATCCCGAACTCTTCCTCGAATTCCATGATTAATTCCACTGTATCCAGTGAATCAGCACCAAGGTCATTCACGAAATGTGCTTCTTCTTTGACTGCTGATTCTTCCACACCGAGCTTATCGATGATCACATCTTTGACTTTATCAAACGTAGACATGGTTTCTCCTATATTAGTGTCAATTAATGATGCGGCCGCCATCTACTATGATGGTTTGGCCGGTTATGTAACTTGCTTCATCCGAAGCAAGAAATACTGTTGCATAAGCAATATCTTCCGGGTTACCGATGCGTCCGATTGGAATTCTTGATATTAATTCTTCTTTCATCTTTTCGGTTAATTCTTCTGTCATGCTGGTGTCGATCCAGCCAGGAGCAATACAATTCACAGTAATACCTCGTGAAGCTACTTCCTTTGCTATGGATCTGGTCATGCCTACAAGGCCAGCCTTGGAGGCAGCGTAATTTGCCTGTCCCGGGTTACCGGTAATACCAACAATAGATGTGATATTAATGATACGACCGTTCCGGTTTTTGATCATCGGACGTATAGCAGCCTTCATACCGTGGTAGGCACCTTTCAGGTTTACATTCAGAACAGTATCCCATTGATCGTCAGACATACGCATGAGCAGACCGTCCTGTGTGATTCCGGCATTATTTACCAGGATGTCTAGTTGCCCATGATTACCAACAGTTTGCTGAATTAGGATAGAAAATTTCGCTCCGTTGCTAATGTCACAAGGAGCAAATGATGCATTGCCGCCACTGGAGTTTATTTCTTCTGCAACATGCTGGATGGACTTTTTATTGCGGCTTACACAAATAACATGTGCTCCTGCCTTAGCAAGTATTGATGCAATATTTTTGCCAATTCCCTGGGATGCTCCAGTTACAATTGCCACTTTACCTGTAAGGTCAAACATGGTAATTCAACACCTGTTCATGGGTTTCTACACCTATGATGGTCATCTTACGGTCTATACGCCGGTTCAAACCCTGCAGCACTTTGCCTGGGCCAACTTCTACAAAAGAAGAGAAACCATTATTAACCATGTTCGCGATGGATTCTGACCATAAAACTGGATTTTCCAACTGACGGATGAGCGCGTCCTTTATATCTGTGCCCTTAGAAATCGGTTTTGCATCAACATTCGAATAGATAGGGAATTTAGTGTCTGAAATTTCGAGAGAATTCAACTTCTCAGCAAGAGCTTCACGGGCTGATGTCATGAGGGGTGAATGAAATGCACCACTGACATTTAATGGTATTGTCATTCGGGCACCAGCTTCTTTGGCAGATTGAAGTAATGTTTTAACTGCAATGGTTGAACCAGATATAACTATTTGGTTTTGTGAGTTGTAATTGGCTGCAACGACAACACCATCACCGTTGTACTGTTCACAAAGACTTTTTATTTGTTTATCATCAAGGCCTACGATTGCCGCCATGGTGCCCGGTTCCATTTTACCAGCTTTCTCCATACTGAGAGCTCGAATTTGGACTATTTCTAGACCTGTTTTAAAATCGAATGCCCCTCCCAACGCGAGAGCAGAATATTCGCCCAGACTATGCCCGGCAGCGGCGGCAGGTTCATGGCCGCGTTGTCTGAGTAATCCGCCCAGCAATGTACTTACAATAAATATAGCCGGCTGGGTGAACTGGGTTTGCCTAAGTGACTCTTCGGGTCCATCAAATATAATGGATTGGATGTCAGTACCTAAAATATCATTGGCAGTTTCAAAATAGGCCTTACCTAAGTCTGATTCTTCAAAAAGATCCCTGCCCATGCCGACTTTCTGTGATGCTTGGCCCGGGAATAACCAGGCTGTTTTCATAAATGGGATTCCCATTTGATCAGTATACTCCCCCATGTAAAACCAGCACCAAAAGATGCTAAAAGAAGAAAGTCTCCATCAATTAACTCTCCTTTTTCCACTGCTTCACTTAAACCAATTGGAATAGTCCCAGCTGTAGTATTTCCATACCATTCAATATTAATCAGTACTTTATCATGGGAAATTCCACATCGTTTGGCAGTAGCATCAATAATGCGTTTATTTGCCTGATGGGGAATAAAGAGTTTAATCTTTTCGCCAGTGAGGTTATTATTTTTTAAAATTTGTTGGGTGACATCAGCCATCCCCTTTACTGCAAATTTGAAAACACGTTTACCATCTTGTTTAATGTAATGTGAGTGTTCATTTATTGTATCTATTGTAGCGGGGTGACGGCTTCCACCAGCAGGAACCCATAGGCTGGTCCCCCCAGAACCATCTGTGTGTAAAATCGAATCAAGGATTCCGCCGCCTGACTGGCTAGGCTCCAGGATTACACCTCCGGCTCCATCTCCAAAGAGGACACAGGTTTCACGGTCAGTGAAATCAAGAATAGATGTCATGGTATCAGCTCCAATAACCATGATATGCTGATATGTTCCTGACTCTATAAATTTTGCACCGGTTTCGAGACCGAAAATAAATCCGCTGCAAGCCGCGCTCAGATCAAAACCCCATGCATTCGCGGCTCCAATGTTGTCTTGAATAATTGCAGCGGTTGATGGTGTAAAGTGATCAGGTGTAACGGTGCCGACAATAATGATATCTATATCATTGGGACTTAAGTCTCGTTTTTCAAGGAGTTGTTTAGCAACTTCAGTACACATGTCCGATGTGGCTTCATTCTCTGCTACTATGTGACGCTGCGCGATCCCAGTCCGGCTACGGATCCATTCATCCGATGTATCAACCAATTTTGCTATTTCTATATTGGTTAATACCTTTTCGGGAACATAGTGAGCGGTTGTGGTGATCGTTGCCTTCAATTATGTTCTCCGGAATTTTCTAATGATTGTTTTAGTCAATTCAACACACATTTTTGAGCTACATTAATCCAATAAATATATAATTTCACGACTAAAATTCTTATTCTTGGATACTGGGGAAAATTCCTAGGATCAATAGCTATCTAGGTTGTGGATATAACGGGGCGACCTCGGTAATACCCACAATTGGGGCAGGCGCGGTGTGGTATTTTTTTCTGGCCGCATTGCGAACATGTGGTCAAGGAAACTGGTTTCGATTTATAGTGGGTTCGACGCTTTTTGCTTCGCGCTTTGGATTGACGTCTTTTTGGAACTGCCATTGATTCTCCTCTAAACCTGTTTTGGTATGAATGACTTTAAGTTTTTCCAGGGATTAACCGAGTCATCAGACTTACACAAACAATTACTGTTATTTAAATTTATGCCACATTGGGAACAAAGACCTTTGCATGAATCGGCGCATAATTTTTTCATTGGCTCAGAAAGGAATAGTAGATCAGCAAATGTCCCGGCTAATTCTATCTCATCCATTGAATCTGGGAAATAAATCATTTCTAATTCATCTTGGTCTGTCAACCCCTGATTGGGTGTCAACCATAGCTTCACCTGAATCTGGTCTGCTATTGAGAAAGGGTCCAGGCAACGGTCACATTCAAACAAATGAATAGCTGATAAAGACCCACTTAAATGAAATCCAAACTGTACTTTCGTAGAGGAAAGGACACACTGAATTAAATCGTGCTTAAAGGGTGAACCGTAATCCGGTAGATCCCCAGCGGTCATGTCAAAGAGCCTGTTTTTAAATTCGGAACTTAATTCCGAACGAAAGATCTTCATTTTTTGCTGCGAAAAGTACCTAGCCTTTGGAATTATTCCAAGGTGCAAACAGCGGTTATTCTAGACGGGGAAAGGGTTATTCTTCTTCCGACTCTCCATCAGAATCAGATTCTGAATCATCATCATCAAAATCAAAATTTGTTTCATCATTTTCTTCCTCCAGTTCATCCTCATCTTTTCTCTCGAGCAGGTTATCATCATCAGAACTTTTCTTAAAGATGACGAACATGATAGTTTCACCCACAGATAAAATGGAAAGTCCGTAAGACAATACAGATAGAAGAATCAGGAAAAATGCGATGGATAAAATGATACCGGAAATTGTTTCAGTTCCGGACAATTCACCTGCTGGATCATAGGAGAGGTTGGGTAAACCAGCAACTAACAATTCTACCAAATTGGTTAATCCAATGTAAATGAATTGAGCAAGGCTGGAAATAGTGGAAAGTATTGTGGAAGAAATCTCAGTTACCGGTGTAATGTCTGCTATAGCTGGCATTCTCGACATCCAGTCAGCGTATACGAGAGAACTGGCATAACCTAATACGTTATCGAGTTTTTCTCCCATAAACCAATCACAACCAAAAACGTAATTGATGAGTTGGAAGCCGGCTTTCCAGAACCAGGCAAGAATATTTACGCCGATCAGGGCGATAGGCACTAAAATTAAATGGTAAAGTATCATTCTCCAGGGTTGGCTCCAAGTGATGGAATAAGATTGAAAGACTGTTCCCATAGTATCTTCTTCGTAGGCGCCTACGATAGCCGGTGTATAAATCGAGGAGACCAATAGGACAAATAGTGTATACACAGTAAATACAGACCCAAAGAAATAAAACAGATAAAGGATCGCAAATAGAAATTCACCTAGAATTGGAATTTTCCCCAATAGAGCAAAAATTGCCGCAAAAAACAAGAAAAACAGAATTATTAAGGCAACGGATATGGGTGCAAAAACAACCGGATGCCAATGTTTATATACATATTGCCACGCATCATTAGCGGAAAAGAAATCATTACCTTTAAGTTGTTTTAGGGTGACCCGGGCAACAGCCGTACAGGACATAAAGATAGCTATAACCCATGCCTCAATTCCAATCACATATATGATCCAGGCGAGGGTGGATGCATCATTGCCAAACAAACAGGGGTAAAGGCCGTATTTAGCCACTGCATCGCTTAATGTAATTCCTGACATGGCAAGAGAAAGGTATGTAAAGATCCAGTAAAGGGTATAGCCGGCAAGATTGCCAACAATAAATATCCAAATCTTTTTTCCACTCAATGCCAATCGCGGTGCTTTAAAGATATCTCTGAAATCAAAGTAGAGGTTCATCGGTCCCATGAGTAACTCCTTGTTTATTAAGGTTAATTCTCTATGCGAACAAAATCCACCCAGGTAGCCATTCCCAGGTCTTTAGATAATACATCCGCTACTGCTTTTGCTGAATTATAATTATCGTAACTACCAATACGTACCCGGTACCAGATTTCTTCTGTTTCTTTAAAATAGGCCTTTTGAATATAAGC
>JYMV01007503.1_pt1 | contig 15423 bp, 26 predicted proteins | sample 338911 | NCBI WGS metagenome assembly JYMV01 (sample SAMN03354496, study PRJNA234377) | hydrothermal vent metagenome | biome: Deep sea; feature: Hydrothermal plumes at the Eastern Lau Spreading Center, Western Pacific Ocean; material: Seawater | place: Tonga | collected 2009 | depth 2000 m m
ACTACAAACGCAAATTGTCCACTTGAAACCAAATATGACAACTGCGCTAAACCTTCAGCCTTAAAACTTTGAATTTTCATAACTTTCCTTATCAGTGCGTTTACTAGTAGCTAGCGCTTTATATGCACAGAAACGTATATACGATCACACGTTCTAGTAATTTGGTTTGCGTTGCTACCAAGACAATAAGGAATAGCTACGTAATGAAGATTGTGACTGCGATTTCGCATTAGTGATTTACCAGTTGAGTTAGATTCTTTGCATAGCCGTTATGGATAGACGTGCTGCATCGAGAACGCAGGTTTATAAAAACCTCAAATAGCTGTAAATGGTGATTACGATAATTAACTTAAACGTGAGGTAATCAAATACCTCTAGATTAAAAAGAGCATCTAAATAAGCTATGAGCTTAAAACATTTATAGTCATTTGCGGCATAGATAATAGAGATGAAATCACATATTAAATAACGCAGTAAAAATACCAACAAACAAGATAGAAACATCAATATCAAGAAATCAATGCGCTTTTATAAAATGCTCAGTTGTTTAACCTAATAATAAATGCCTCAAAATAGTTTAACTTTTTTATCAACAAAACCGCGCAAAAACATACCGTGCGCTACGTGAATGAAATTAAAAAATCAGGGGCGTAGTACTGCAGATTTTACGTAGCGCACGATTCGTTTTATTACATCCAAATCAATTTAACTGAGCATTTTTAAATTAAAAGTGCTGACGCATGTGAGATGTAACCGCACAAACGCCAGTACCGACAACAAGCCAACATGGCAGCCACGCATAAAAGTACGTAAGTAATCACAGCCAACAAACCAACCAAAAAGAGCGACATCAACGCCCTAATCGTCCATATACTTAATTGCGCATAATGTATATTATTGGCGCATTCAAATTCAGAAAAACGCCAATATTTACAAACATTTACACTTTGATGGGTTGTGACAGATTGTCACGATTTAAAATGCTCTACGCGTAGCGCATCCAGAAGGATACGCCGTTTTTGTCCTCCTTCTTTTCTGCCCTTTCCATGTTGGTGCAGGCCACGACATACGCGGGGTTGAGGTCTAGAAGTTCGGCAACAATAAAAGAAACTCTATCATCTAAAAACGACCGCTTTTTCATGTATTTACTTACAGCTTGGGGTGTTATCGAAAGTTTCTTTGCAAGTGAATAGTCAGATTCAAGGCCATACGCGGCCTTCACGCGGTTTAGCAATTCCACAGTGGTTAGCATTTTTACAATTCCGGTTATCTATCAGCATCATTAGATTAGTTCATTAGTCAACCGCTGGCAACGTTAACGGGTGTTGCATACTAAACGGTCATTGAGTATGGTTTAAATGCGCTTGCGGCGAACCCGGTTATCTATCAGCAGTCTTTACCCGCCAGTAGCCCAAGCGCATCTAATTAATTTAGCTTCTTTCCTTGTTAGTGTTCGGTTGAGTTGAGCAGTACAACCGAGCGCTAACCCCCAAGGGAAGTAGCGGGGAAAAGGAAAAACAATTATGCTCATTCATAAATTAACGTCAGGTGAACGAACCGTTTTCATTCTTCAAAACGGCGGTGTTCAAACCAATTTCACACGATACGAAGCCAACAAAAAGCTTGGTTGTATAGAGTTGTACTTTAGAGATTTATACATTGGTATCGTGACAAAAGCGCAATCTATCAAATTCAATAAAGCACTGGCCGCCGCAAATGCGCGTAAGGCGGTAGCATGAGAGATAAGCAGAGAGCCGAGTATCTAGCGAGTCTTATAGCCGGATACCTGTCAGCGCAAAGCGATAAGCCAGTAATTAAAATTAAAACTTACACGGACGGTGAGATTTACGCTTCAGTGAATATGAGCGACGTAATGCTATCAGCGGCACAGGCAAGAGAAATTGTCGAGGCGGCAAAGGCAAAATACGGATTGGGTGTGACAACTAAGGAGCGTCAGAAATGTCATTAAGTGATTTTTTTGCGGCGCTAGCATGGGTCATGGGAGCAATAGCGTTTGGCTCGTTTATGTTCTTAGCTTTAGTTGTAATAGTTGGGGTGTAGTTATGAGCGGTTTAGTAGCTGGCCTAGATTACGACATACCAGCCGAAGCGGTTGGAATGCCTTTGCAGGAAAATCAATTACCACCACGCCCAAGAATGCGCCCCGAAGACACGGCGCACATTGATATGCGTATAAAGCCCGAAAGCAGACCTCGCGCATTGAAACATTTGGCCGCCATTCGTGACAGATTGTCACAAAAAAAAGAGCCTGTAAGCAGCGCGAAAGAAGCGATTCAGCGTAAGACCCGCCTACTTGATATGTTAGGCGGTGAAGCTGAGCAGACTCGAAAAAACTTGCACAAAACGTTGTTTGGTGAAGTGGCAGAGTATCCAGTTAAACGTGCTTCGGATGTTTAAGAAGTATGGCAGAAGTAAAAAAGCGCCGCCGTTTAGTCCAATGGCATACGGCGGCCATAACTGATTTTGTAAGCAACGTAAAAAGCGCCCGTGAATTTGTGAATGAACGCCTAAATGGTGTGCCTTACAATATCGGGCGTTTTTTGTTGGATGAATACACCAAGCGCTACGAGAGCGAAACCGCTTTAAATCCTACCCGTTCAGCGAATATCTATTTGCGTAAATCAACTGATGATATTCGCGCATACCTTGAAAAATGCCCGTTAGATTTGGCCGCGCTATTTAATGAAGTGCGACTTGAAGAATTAGCCAAAGAAGCCGCGCTACATTGCTACAACACTATGATGAATTTTGCGCGTGATGAAGCAACCGAAGATTATTACACCAATCTTAACGCGGTGTATGAAAAGCTTTGCGCGTTTGCGCGTAGCTATGGCGTAAACCCGCCCTTATCGCGTTGTGAAACTGAGGTGCAGCACAAGGAAGCTGTTATTGTTCGGTTGACTCGTGAGGAGTGGTGGGAAAAGAAATTCAAGAGGATTCGCGATCAGGTAAACGAGCATGTTTATATTTTAGCGGGGTTCGTGCGAAAGGGGCGGCAAGCTTATGCGTCTAATATGTGCGTTCGTGAATGGGAGCAGCAACGCGCCAGTAATGCCGCTTATCTTGCGGCCATGGAACTAGTGAACGAAGACACAAACGAGCGTTTTAACCTTGCTGATATTGCAGAAGCCACCACAGCGAACCCCGAAAAGCGCCGTATTGAGTTAATGGTGCGTTGTCGTGGGCTTGAAGAATTGGCCGATGAGCTAGGGTATATATCGTATTTTGTAACATGGACAGCGCCGAGCAAGTACCACCCAAACAGCCGTAAATATAACGGTGCGCAGCCAAACGAAACACAGGCTTATTTGTGTAACCAGTGGGCAAAAGCAAGGGCGAAGATTAAGCGACAGGAAATCGAGTGGTTTGGGGTTCGCGTTGCTGAGCCACACGCAGACGCTTGCCCACACTGGCACATGCTTATTTTTGTTCGCCCGGAAGATAAGCAAGCTATGCAAAGTATTCTAGCCGACTACGCCACCAAAGAAGATAAAAGCGAGTTAGTTAATAAGGCCGGAAAGCTGGATATTCGCGCCCGTTTTGACATTGAAGAAATCGACCGCAGCAAGGGAAGTGCTACCGGATACATTGCAAAATATATTTCTAAAAACATCAGCGCCGACAATGCTAACGCTGAAAACCTAGACCAACAGCCCGACTTTGAAACGGGTAATTCTGATCTCAATAGTGGGATTAAGCGCGTTGTTGCATGGGCTTCACGTTGGCGCATACGCCAGTTTCAATTCTTCGGTGCTGAGTCTGTATCAATTTGGCGTGAATGCCGCCGCCTAAAGGAAGCGCATGAAGTTGAAGCGTTCGAACGCATCAGAAGTGCCGCCGACCATGCGAAGTGGTCAGAGTTTACAAAGCTAATCAAAGAAAACCCCGTTTCGCTTGCCTACGAAGAAACCAAGAATGAATTTGGCGAATTAGGACGAAAGATAATCGGGCTCTTTTTCGCTGAAACTGAAATAGGCACACGCGAGGGAAATTACCGCATTGAAAAGCGCGAAGCGCAAAACAAAAACGACGACAGTCGTTTTACTTGGAGTCCTGTAAATAACTGTACGGGGTTTAATGACAGTCTAAAACGTGCAGTTCAAAACGCGGGTTTACCCGCCAGTTTATATAAGCCACTCGCTAGCGGTCACGGTGTGATTGATGGTGATAGGGGTTTCAAAGTGGTTAACAACGAATTACGAGTAATTTAAGGGCGAAGCCAATGCAAAATAGTGAAATCAGAAAATCAGCCGAATTTTTAGCAACCGAAACGCGCCGCTTAGCGGATGCGTTAAGAAAAACCACGCCTATTGGGGAAGAAATAGAACAAAAGATATTTCATGTTAAGCGAAGCAAAGTAGAGGGCAAATGGCACAACACCGAAACTGTATATGTAATCGCAATTGATAACATGGAAGCTAGGACGAAAGCCGGAAAAGGTTGGATTGTAGATAGTGTAAAAGAATATCTCGACCCAGTGATTTTTTAAAAGTCGAAATGTGAGCGGAGTAGTACACATGAGTTTAAAAGAGCAAGCGCAACAACTAGCGCGAGAAATTGAGCAAGACCGCCAAAAAGCGGAAAAAATGAATCCACTAATGGCCGCCGGAGTGATTAAGCGCATGGCCGCCAAACAAAGCACCTTAAACACAATTTTAGTGGGGGCGCTTCATGGCTAATGTTCCTTTTTTTGACGCAAAGGGGGTGCAAATTGGCACTATTCCAAACCGAAGCAGCAAAAACCCTGTCATTGGGGTGATACGTTGTGATTGTGGCTTGCCTGCTACCGTTCACAATCCACGCGGAAAACGTTCCGGCAGATATTACACCATGTGTGATGAATGCGGCACAGACCAACGCGCCGGAGATACCCGGCAAACCAAAATCCGCGCTGAAATGGTGCAGACCATTGAAGAATTAGCCCCCCTGGTTAATCAAGTGAAAGCCGAAAAGCCAGAACCCGCCGAAGCGGTCGAAGCCGTAACCGAAGCCGAAACAAGCGAACCCGCCGAAGTGCTGGAAACCAATGAAAGCGCGGTTTCTACGGTTAACGAACCCGAAACCGAAACACCGCCAGAAGAAACCGAAAACGAGCCAGAAACGAAACCTATTAGCTTATTTGTTGTCGTGGGTGGCCTATTGGGTGCAGCGCTGGCCGTTGCACTTTAAACCTAATTAGCATTGAGAGAGCAGTACAATGAAAAACGAAACTGAGCAAACCGAACTACACACCGAAACCGAATTTGAAACGGGATACGATGAAACCGGATTCACTAACGTGTTGAAAGACCTTGAAGCCGAAGACGCGGAAAACGGTGAAGACTTCGACCCCGATACAGCGCCACAGTATCAAACAGAAGCCGAAAAAGAGCGCGAAGCCGAAGCGGAAGCTGAGCGGGAGCAAAAACGGCATCAGCAAGCCGTAGAAACGGTTATACAAGCGCTTGGCATGTATGAAACTGGGATACAGTTAGGCGCACATAAGCGCTTTACACTGTCAGAAGACGAAAAGCACACCACCGCTGAATATCTAGCACCCGCCGTGGTGAAATATTTGCCGGACGGTTTTGACATTCATTCCGCGTTGTTTGGTAAATACAAAGCCGAAATTATGGGCATCATTGGCCTTTACATGCTGAGTAAGTCAACCGTTGCCAGCGTTAAAGAATTACGAGCGCAAGACAAGCAAGCCGCAGAAGATGCAAAACGCGCCAAGCAACGCGAGAAGCAAAATTCGAATGTAACGAGTATCCATGGAAGTGAAAAGCATGAAGCCGATTAACGCAAACAACGAATTAAAAGCCTTACATTGTGTTTATTGCGGTGGTACAGGTAGCGGTAAAACGAGCGCCGTAAAGAAGTTTGGCAATATAGCAGCCACAGACCAAGTAGTATTTTGGGATCCTCATATCGACTATGAAGAAATACAAGGACGAAAAGTGCGCCGCTACACCTCCTTTTCAAAGTTTGCCGCCGCCGTTGCCGCTGGCCGCAAGACAAGACAAGGATTTAAGATTGCGTTAACCGTGCCGGAGAACCGCAAAAACTTTCTTACCTTTTGTGAAATTGTAAAGCGATTTGGTAACGGTAAACACGCCAAGTTATTGCATGTTGTGATTGAAGAATTGCCACAGGTAACAGAAAGCGTAGCAAAAGAGAAAAGCGTATACGGTTGGCTCTTATCGGTCGGGCGTAAGTTTGGTTTTGTGGTGCATTCCGTTGGGCAGCGTGTAACAGAAATGAGTAAAACCACGCTTTCACAAAGCCCGTATAAATGGGTAGGTATGCAACCAAGTGCCGCCGATGCTGATCGGATGAATAAAGAAATTGAGGTGCCAATTAATGAGATTAAGGCGCTGCAGCCGCTTGAATACTTCTATAAATCGCCGGGTATCGGCAACGTAAAAAGCGGAAAATTACGCTGGTAAACCCAAAATAACACACCAAAAAGGGGCGTTTTTAACCTAATAGGTTAACGCCCTTTTTTTGTGCTTGCCGTAAACCGAAACACTTTCGTTTAGTGAATACCCGAACCGCGATGAAACAAAGAGACATAAGGGTAATACGTGGACAAAAAATCATTAGCCATTGGAGCAGTAGCCACAGTAACCGCGTTTGTTGTTGTGAAATTCGCATTATCTAAACTGAAAGGAAAAACTGAAAATGAGTAAAGCACAATTAAAAACCGCTGGCATTGCCGCCGCAGTAGCCGCGTTGGTTGTTTGGGCTTCAAACAACGTTGATTTTGTCGAAGACCTAATTGGTTAAGGGGCAATTAATGCGTTATCAACCAACACTAATCCAGCTTAACCGCGCCGAGGGCGTAGGTTATGAAGGCCGTGCAACGATTAAGCTGCAATCGGGTATCACGTATTCAACGATTGAACTTGAAACGAATATCGTAAAGCGTGAAACGATTAAACGCGTGGCTATCGATGTGAACGGCAACGAAATTGTTTACGCGTCAGCGGTAGAACTTGACCTTGTAGACCAAGTTTTGAAAAAGCACCGCGCAACAGGCCGCGTCATTCTTGATTTAGCCCGTTTTGAATACCGCTCAATCGCGGGTATCCGTCAAAAAGAACTGGTTACGCTACCGACTGACGATGTGACGTTGATTGTTGAATTTGGCGCAAAAGATGCGGCAGACCCGACAACACCGACCATGAAAGGTAAAGCGTGGGCGCTAAATAACCAGACTGGTCAGTATTTCATGCCGAGCATGTATCGCATTACGCAAAACATTGCGGCAGCGGGTGAGCATGAGTTTGTATTCCCAAACGCAGCACCGAACCGCTGGATTCAGCGTTTAATGTTCAACGAAAACAACGCCAAAATTTCAAAAATCGAAATTTATCGTGGTGCGCTTCGAATCTTTGAAGGTACACGCGCAGACGTTGAATTTGCTATGCAGCGTTTGGCCGACTACTCACCACTAGCAGACCGCTTTGTATTTGACACGACCATTACAGGTTTTGGTACACATGGCGCAATGAACACCGGGCAACGTGACAGCTTGAAATTTAAGTTAACAGTTGATTCACCCGGAGCGATGGAAGTGCTTGTTGAGGGTTACGACCAAGTAGCGGCGATTCCACAACCGCAGTAAGGGGGCGTTATGAATTCACCACAGCCAGTAATGGGTGGGTTTTGGGAAAGAATGCAAGCATTCGGCGAATCAGCGTTTGAGTCTATTGGCGAAAAGCTGGGAACGGTCGCGGATGGTTATCTCGATTACCAAACCCAAAAATGGGCGAATGTGAACGCAAACCCGCAAGTGCAAAAAGAAGCCGAGCCTGTAAAGGGCAAAACCGTTGAAGGTCAGCCGATTGTCGTGCCGCCTTCACAGGGTTTCACTGTATCGAATAACACTTTGTTAATCGGTGGCGGTGTGGCGCTAGTGTTAGTTGCAGTATTGGCGTTAAGGAAATAACGCCATGCCGTTTCTAATTCCAATTGCAGCCGGAGCGGTGGGCTTTGCTGGGGGGTTATTCACCTCTGATGCAATCGGCAAGCTCACCCGATTGGGTTTATTGTTCGGCGGCGGGTATCTCATTTACACACACATGGGTAAACGCTGATGCTACCACCGCCACCAATGAATTTTACAGGCGGTAACGCTTCATCAGGTACAGGCGGCCAAGACACAGGAAGCGTCAATTTTGGCGCGTTTAACTACAACGACAAACCACCTTATGTGCTGTTTGCTGTTTTGGGGCTTGTAGCTGTATGGATGATAACCAAACGCTAACGTTTACAACGTGGGATAGCGAAGCAAGCGCGATATTAAAACCCGCCTTACCCGGTACTAGTCGACAATTCATTAAAAGGCAAGTTAAACGGGGTGATGCAGGTTTAGCCAGAGTGGGCAAGCTTGCCGTTGTGCTACGTGTAGAGGGAAACGAGTTGGTTGTTGTGGCCGCCGCTGGGCGGGGGCTTATACCCGCCACACGCCTAATTTTTAAATTTGCCCGTGACAACGGGCTTTCAACGATTCGATTTCATACCCGCCGAAAAGGGTTACACCGCCACGTAAAACAATGGCCGTTTCACTTAATCGAGCAACGCGGGAATGAATACATATACCGCATGACGGTTTAAGGGGTTTTACATGGGTGATTTCAGTTTTCTGAATCGCAATAAATCAAATCAGACGCAGCAAGGCGTTTTTAACTTGTATGGCAACACGCAAAAGGCAAAAAGCGCAGACCGCGCCAAAACCCGAAGCGCATACAACAAGCCGCAGAAAGCAGCAACAGCAAGCTTGCCAAACTTCACAAGCAATCCTATGGGTTCGGGGTCGTTTTTTACGTCAGCACCGAAAACCCAAAAGAAACCGCAGCGTTTGACCGTGCCTAGTAACAAAGGCGGCAAGGTTGACCCTGTATATTCCACACCGCCAGTGATACCGCCAAAAGTGAGCGCGTTCCGTGGTGTGCCAAAAACATCAAAAACGAATCAGGCCGTTTCGACTTTATCAAAAGTAGAGCGACCCACCGCCGTTCGAATGAACAAAATCAGAAGCTACGACATGCAAACACGCATTCGTTAAGGGTAGGTTATGGGCGGCAAGTCAAAATCCAGTCAGAGCCAGCAAACGAGCAACTCGCAGTATTCACAAGTTAATGACGGTGATTTTGCAGGGGCGCAAGATTTCACGATTGACGAAAGCGACAATTCGATTGAGGACAGTTATAACACCACCAATGAACTGAGCATTGAGGACAGTTATAACCAAACCTACAACTACACCGATGAATCAGACAATTCATTTAACTATACAGATGAATCTGACAATTCGATGAATGTGGACGATAGCTTCAACACCACAAATAACTATGAGTTTGAAGACAACAGCGACAACAGCGTTGATAACTCACAGTATTTCGAAGACAACCGCGAAATCGACCAAAGCCAGACGTTTATTGATGAATCTGACAATTCGCAGTATTTCGAAGACAACCGGAATATAGATAACAGCGTTGATAATTCACAGTATTTCGAAGACAACAGCGACCGCAGCCAGACGTTTATTGATGAATCTGACAACTCGCAATATTACGAAGACAACAGCAGTGTCGATAATAGCCAGACATTCGTTGACGAGTCCGTGACGGACAATTCGCAATACTTCGAAGATAACAGCGACCGCAGCGTTGATAATTCACAGTATTTCGAAGACAACAGCGACCGCAGCCAGACGTTTGTTGATGAATCTGACAATTCAATAACTAACACCGGTGATTTTGCGGGGGTGAATGGAAACATCAGCATTTTAGACGGTGGTGCAGTTGAAGAAGCGTTTAATTTTGCTAGTGAAGTGAATGCGCAAGGCAATGCAACGGCGCGAGAAGCTATTAATGTGATTACTGATAACGCCGCGAATACGCTAGGCGTTGCCACTGATGCGATCACAACCACCGCAAGTGAAAGCATTCTTTCGACAGAGCGAACCGCGAGTAATTCACTTAATGCCATGTTTGCCAGCTTGCAAGAATCATTGGGTTTTGGCCGCGACAGTATCACGGCATTGCAAAACCAAAGTGATAGTTATGCGGCAGCGCTAAGCGCCAATGTTGACGAGTTCAGCGAAACATTAGAGGAAGTGACGCGAAACGCAATAAGCAACGCGGGTAGTCAGGTTACAGCCAGTAACCAAGCAAACGCGCTTCAACTTGAAACCATTGCAGCGTTAGCAGAATCGACCGCTACGGGCGGCGCGTCTTCATTGGTTGAGGGTTCAACCACGCAAGTTAAATATTTGGCGGTAGCCGTGGCCGTTGGCCTTGCGGCACTCGCATTTAAATAGGGGCAGTTATGGCCGTTTATACATTACAGGTGGGAGAATCCCGCAACATCCAAACACCAAGTAAGTTCCTTTCCATTCTTGAATTGGATGGGCTCTTGTCGGTGTCTTCACCAAGTTACCAATTAAAGCCGTTACGCGTTAAACCGGGTTGGCAATTGGAACTAGATGGAATCCCACAGGTGACGATTGAAAACGTGGATAACGTAGCGGTAACGGTAGAGCTACAAGACGCAGGCGTGAAGATTTCAGGCGGCGGCGGTGGTTCGGTATCCATTACCAATAAACCCGTTATTAAGCGCATTGAAGAACCGCTCGATTTTGAGGCAAACGTGACGTTTAACGGCGGCGCGGTTGAACTGATTGCATCGAATAATTTAAACACGTTGCCTGATGTAACGTGCGCAATTAATGCCAGTACGCAGATAGCAGCGGAAAACCAAACCCGTCAATCGGCCATTATTCAAAATCAGTCGAATGAACATGGGGTGCGCATTGGTGGCAATCAGGTGTCAGCGAACCGTGGTTTTATCCTAGAAGCCGGAGCAACCACAACGCTTTCAACGAGAGCGCCTATTTTCGCATATAACGACAACGGCCAAGCGGTCACACTGTCAATTACGGAGGTGTAAAGCGTGTTTAGTAGTTATAACCCGCCAACAATCTCAAGTATCTATATCGAGGGGCTAGAAATTAGCGCCAAAGATGCAGAAGCCGCCGCCATTGCTGCAAGGGATGCAGCGCAAGCGGCGCGTGATGATGCGTTACAGTATCGCAATGAAACCCATACGTATTACACGCAAGTGCAGCAAATACAAACGGGTGATTACGTTACAACGCAATCGCTGAATGATGCGCTATCCGCGTTTAGCTTTTCAGACTTGGCAAGTGTGCCAACATCATTCACGCCAAGTGCGCACAGCCATGCTTGGGGCGATATTTCCGGCAAGCCAAGCGCGTTTACGCCTGCTTACCATACGCATTTATGGGCGCATATCACGGACAAGCCGACCGAGTTTGAACCCGCTGAACACGTTCATACATGGCAGCAAATTGCACAAAAGCCGGGTACATTCCCGCCTGAGTCGCATTATCACAATTGGTCTGAAATTGAGGGTAAACCAAGTGCCTTTAATCCGGCAGCGCATACCCATTCTTGGGGCGATATTTCCGGCAAGCCGACCAAGTTTGAACCCGTTGTGCATACCCATGATTGGAGCGCGATAGACAACAAACCACTTGCGTTCCCACCACAAAGCCACACGCACCACTGGGATACGATTACCAATAAGCCTGTTTATGCAACGCGTTTTCCAAAGTTTTCAGAGGTGACAGGCAAGCCAAGCACGTTCACACCAAGCGCGCACGGCCATGCGTGGGATGAAATAACAGGCAAGCCAGCCACAGCAACACAATGGCCGAGTTGGGCGCAAGTGTCAGGCAAGCCGAACGTTGTTGAGCAATCGCAAATAGGCACGGCGGCGGCGCGTAATGTAGGAGAAAGCGCGGGTGATTTGATGCAGGTAGGGGCGTTTGGGTGGGGTACTAAGACGCAGGTTTCTATACCAAGTGGGGATATTGATGTTAACACCAATCCGGCGGGCGCATTTAGAACGGATGGTTTAACGCAGGGGGAATTTCCGCTGGGGTTCTCAAAGTTTGGCGTTATTACTATCGGTCGCGTTAATTCTACCGAGTGCACACAAATTTATGTTGATGCCGGGGGGAATCTGGCAACGCGATTTTATGTGAATGGTATTAGCAGTTTTACAGAATGGAATATTTCGCACGGTACACAGAACGCAAATTTTAAAAAGTTTGGTGGTGGCAATGCAGGTGAGCAAGTTGCATCAGGCCGTGCCCGTTATTCAAATTTTATAGTGTTGGAGATGGATGTTTCATTTGTAAATAGAGCGAGAACGCTAAATGTTTACGGAACATTCGACCTTGTTGATAAGAACGAAAGAAACACAATTATTTCGGGTATCAACGGATTTTCGCTATCAAGTGAATCATCAAACAAGGTGTGTGTTGTTGCATTCAATGCGGGGGCATCGCTGTTTACAAAAGGTCAAGAGGTGGAGTTAGTAAGCGCCGCCAATGGTTCATATTTTGAGGTAGGTGAATAATGAATTTTAAAGAATGGCGCTTTCAGTACCAAAGTGATTCGGTGATTGAGTGCAAACGAGAACTGGAAAGCGGGTTAATTCAAAGTGCGCTAATCATAAAAGGCGAAACGTTCGAAGACGAAAACGGCGAAACCGTAAACCGCTGGGAAGAATTACACGCATCAGGCGTGGAAATTCAAAAACGTGATCCTTTACTAGTTGAAGCCGAAAACGCAGCTATTGAGAAAGTCCAGGTTCACAAAGAAAAGCTTCAAGGCGTGTTAATCAATGGCGAACAAATAAGCCTTACCGAAGAAAATCAGAACGGCATGGCCGCTGTCATGCAGGGCGTGAATTTGGCCGCTGAAATGGGCGCGGATATTTTCCCGCTTAACTTCAATGCGCAAACGCCAGCAGGCTTTAAATTAATGACATTTGAAGCCGCTGCAGATTTCAAAGCCTTTTGTTTGACGTTCATGGCCGAGCGTCAGAAGTTTTTCAAATGAACATGAAATATGCCGCGCTAGTCGCGGCGGGAGTAGTTATTTACATGGCCATGCGACCAAACAGAAATGTACGCAACAATAACCCGCTAAACATAAAAGAGCCAAAAGGCGGGGGCGATTTGTGGATTGGCGAACATCCCGAAGATTTAGATGGAACATTTGAGGAATTTGAATCGCCAGAGTACGGTTTTAGAGCTGCGGCAAGGTTACTGAAAACCTACCGTGAAAAATACGGGCTTTATAGTGTGGCCGAGATTATTACCAGATGGGCGCCGGAATCGGACAACAATCACACGCAAGCGTATATCGACTACGTAGCCGATAAACTGGATAAATTCACATTCACGCCAGTGTTTGAAAGTGAGTTCCCAGCGTTGCTCTACTGGATGGCTGAATTTGAGGGCGCAAAAGGCGCGTTCACCATGGAACAAGCCGCGCAAGGGGTAGCAATGGCATGAATAAGAAATGGTTATTAACAACGGTCGGCGGCGCGGTATTGGGCGCTATCGTGGTGTATCAACTTAAAAAACGAACGTCCGGCATCGTGGACGATTAACTTTACTTAACAGGAAAAGCAGTATGTTAAACAAAGCAAAAAAACTAGCAAAGCAATGGTCAACGTATCGCGGTTTATTTTTAACCGTGGCTTCGGTGGTCGCGTTCCCAGTAGTGCAAGCCGTAGAGGTGGTGGATTTAATATTCGCGGCAGGCACAGCGGGTGTGGGTTTATACGAAACATTGAAAGATGAATCCGGCGAATGACGGAGTTTAAGATATTCGAATTAATCGCCGCAGGCGGTGACACGGCCATGATTGCAGTAGCGTGGGCATTATGGAAACTAAACACACGCGTTAGCACGTTAGAGGGCTACATTAAATCAGTAAAAATGGGCGCATAACGCGCCCGAAAACCATTCATTGTGATCCTACGCTGTTTTAAATCGGGGCGTTTCAATCACAGAAGAAAGGGTGTTAATAGCATTTTGAATGGCTTTTTGTGTATGGGGTGCGTCCATACGTTTCAAGCGTTCATTTTCAAAACTGAGCGCGTTTACACGTTGTTGTAATGCGCTTTTTTCGTTACGCCATAACCACAATTTACCAATCATATCAGGGCTGATAGTTTCGCTAGATGGGGTTACAAGGTAATCATGCGTTAATTGCCAGCCTTGCCAGCGGCCATGCTGGGGAAATCCCATATACAAGTTATTAAGCAAGCCAACGGCGCACGGATGCGGAATTACTTCATCATTGAGCCAGCGGCGAACCGTTCGCCCAGCTACGCCGAAAAATTCACTTAATGTGGCAATTTCTTGCGCGTCACTCATGCCGCCATGCGTTAAGCCAGCTAACGAGCATTTACGGCGAAAAGGCGCACTGTAAAAAATTAATTCAGCTTTTGAATAATTTTTTTTATTTTTTTTCCATAAGTTTTTCTTATCCATGGTAACAACTCCTTAACCGCGAAAAACGGCGCGTATTACATAAAACGTGGTCGAACCTGTCAAATTAAACAATGTGCTGAAATTCAATAACCTACAATTACGCATAATGTATATTATGTTAAATAGAATGTCAAAATTGATGGTGAATGAGCCAGATGGAGCTTTGCAAGGTGCTTTACGCTATCCTTCTCGTAATATTTAGGTATTCGTAAGGTTTAATGACAACTAGCACAGATAAATAATAGACTTAATCATGTTCCTAAAAACATTTATCAGGCTTTAGTCTTCTTTACTTTAAATAATGAATGCACAGCTTGTAATATTAATTACTAGCTCAAATAACCAAAGGCTTAACGCTGATGAATTAAATAAAGGATCCTAATTATTTCTAAGATAAGACGACTAGCTATAGTTAAGGTTTTTCTAACATTTAGCGTTACATGTAATAATTACGGCCCTTAAAACTCATTTATTGATTGCTCTTAATTTTAAATACCATCAATTATCTATACTTCTTATTAAATTAAACATCGTGCATGGAGACCGTTCGTTGTTTTAAAGTTGGGTGGCGTGGATAGCACGTAGAATTAATAATTATCGACGCGATGTTTATTGAATTCATATCTGCGTAGACGTCGTTTATTCGGCAACGTACCGTATCGACGTCTTATTATCGTCGTACTGTAGTCGACATTAGATAGGCGCTCTATGAAAAGCGTATAAAAAGTAAAGGTAATAACTTCTAGGTTATCGCCTATTCCGCTTTTGTAACGTTTATTTTTAACTCGTTTGGTTTTGAAAAATGTGCGATTAGCCAGCAAACATGTTGGAAGTAAATCATGTGAAGTACTTCTTTAATAAATAAGCTCTTAGGGTGTTTTTTCATCACTTTTCAGCTTATTTTTTAGGCGTCGCTACGTGAAATCTGAGCGCGCATTCGGGGTATGACCTTGCAGATTTCACGTAGCGCACGATTTGAATTACACAAAAAACGTACTCTCTCAGCAGGCCACAAGCCTTATCTCGCGATATGGTTTG